>Ga0209540_10000062_pt1 | contig 145211 bp, 153 predicted proteins | sample BarGraIncu01121A_FD_184501 | JGI IMG/M metagenome (GOLD analysis project Ga0209540, IMG submission 184501) | Arctic peat soil microbial communities from Barrow, Alaska - Barrow Graham LP Incubations 011-21A (SPAdes) (version 2) | ecosystem: Environmental > Terrestrial > Soil > Wetlands > Peat...
CGGGGACAACGCCAATTTGGAGATAGAGCTGATCATGCCGATCGCCATGGAGAAAGGGTTGAAGTTCGCCATTCGTGAAGGCGGCAGGACGGTCGGCGCCGGCAGCGTTACCGACATTATCGAGTAAAAGGAGTCCTATGTTAACTAAAATCAGAATCAAGTTAAAGTCTTTCGACAATCGGGTGCTGGACAAATCATCGGCGGAAATTGTCGCCAAAGCCAAAAGAACCGGCGCCATTGTCACCGGCCCCATCCCTCTGCCGACAAAGATCGAGCGCTTTTGCGTTCTTCGTTCTCCGAATACCGATAAAAAATCGCGTGAACATTTTGAACGCCGGTCCCATGCCCGGCTTATCGAAATTCGTGAACACAATGATGATACGATTTCCGAATTGAAAAAAATGGATTTACCTGCCGGAGTTGAGGTTGAGGTTAAATCCAATTAAACAAGAAGGTGAAAAAATGATACAGGGAATAATTGGCAAAAAAATGGGCATGACGCAGATCTTTACCGACGACGGCCGGGTGATTCCTGTGACCATGATCAAAGCCGCGTGCGTTGTGATTCAGAAAAAAACCATTGGCGGTCAGAAAACAAAAGTTCAACTTGGTTTTGTTGAGGATAAGCCGGTTAAACACGTCACCAAACCGCAAAAGGGACATTTTGAAAAAGCCAAGGTTCCTCCGACCCGGAAACTCCATGAATTTTTACTGAATGGCGCGGAAATCAATGTCGGAGATTCGATTGGCGTGGATATTTTTACGGAAAGCGAAATCGTCAATGTTTTAGGCACAACCAAAGGCAAGGGCTTCCAGGGCGTTGTCAAGCGCTATGGATTTGCCGGCGGCCGGGCCACCCACGGCTCCATGTTCCACCGCCAAATTGGCTCTGCTGGCAGCAACACCTACCCGGGCGAAGTCATCAAAGGCAAACGCATGCCCGGCCGCATGGGCGGCAAGAATAAAACCATCATGGGCCTGAAAGTGGTCAAAGTTGACAAAGAAAGGAATTTACTTTTGGTCAAGGGTGCTGTTCCTGGTTGCAGCAATAATTACATCTATATTTTAAAGGATTCCTTTTAAAGGAGATACGCTATGGTCAAGATAAAAGTAAGAAATATTCAGAATAAAGAAGTCAGTGAATTGGAACTTCCTGAAGATATTTTTGATTATCCTCTGAAAGAACATTTGATTTACGAAGCGGTAAAAAATTACAATGCCAATCAGCGGCAGGGTACGGCTTGCACCAAAACCAGGTCCGAAGTTTCCGGCAGCGGCAAAAAACTTTGGAAGCAAAAAGGCACGGGCCGGGCCAGGATGGGTGCCATTCGCAGTCCGCTTTGGCGCAAAGGCGGCACGACATTTGGTCCCAAGCCCCGCGATTATTCCTACGCCATGCCCAAAAAAGCCCGGAGAAACGCCATCAAATCGGTTCTTTCTGAAAAAATCAGGAACGATCGTCTTTTTATTCTCGATGAATTGAAACTCGATTCGAAAAAAACCAAAGACACGATTAAAACCCTGAGTAATTTCGCATTTGACAAGTTACTGATAGTCGACAAAAAGGATAATTCCGATCTGATGCTTTCCACCCGCAATATCCCCCATATCAAAGCGATTGATGTGGGTGAAATGAATATTTATGATTCGCTCAACTACAATTACATCATGCTTTCGGTTGACGTGGTTAAAAGGCTGATGGAGGTGCTCAAATGAAGTTGGAATACGCGGAAATGATTCTGGCGCCGCTGGTGACTGAAAAAACAACGGCTTTAAAGGATAGGCAACGGTTGCTGTGCTTTAAGATCCATCGCGCCGCCAATAAAATCATGGTCAAGAAAGCTGTTGAAGAGCTTTTCAAGACCAAGGTGGAGTGGGTGCGCATCCTCAATTATCAGGGCAAGGAAAAACGCCATGGACGCTATACGGGGCGCCGGCCAGCCTGGAAAAAAGCTTATGTCAAACTGACCCCCGAGGCCAAGATGGTCGAATACGTCGAGGTGATTTAATGGGTATTAAAACTTATAATCCGGTCACACCGGGAATGCGCGGTCGTACCGGCTTTACTTTCGAGGAATTGACCACCGATAAACCATACCGCAAGTTGCTGGTCTCTTTGCCAAAACATGCCGGTCGCAACAACATGGGACGCATCTCTGTCCGTCATCACGGCGGTGGTCATAAACGCCAATACCGTATCATTGATTTTCGCCGCAGCAAGTTGGAAGTGCCTGGGGTAATCGAAACCATCGAATACGATCCCAACCGTACGCCGCGCATTGCCCTGGTCAAGTACCAGGACGGTGACCGGCGTTATATCCTGGCTCCTTTGGGAATCAAAGTCGGTGATGCGGTTATTTCCACCGCTGGTGAAGCCGAAATCCTGCCAGGCAATACGCTGCTGATAAAAAATATTCCAGTAGGTACCAGTATTCACAACGTTGAAATGAGTATAGGCCGGGGTGGGCAAATAGCGCGTACTGCCGGTGCCTATGCCACGCTGATGGCCAAGGAAAGCGAATACGCGCTTTTAAAAATGCCGTCGGGCGAACTGCGCAAGATTCACATCAACTGCCGGGCGACCATTGGCCAACTTGGTAATGTCGAACGAGCTAACATAAAAGTCGGCAAAGCCGGTCGCAATCGCTGGCTGGGCTGGCGCCCTCACGTGCGCGGCACGGTCATGAACCCGATCGACCATCCCCATGGCGGCGGTGAAGGCAAAACCAAGGGCGGCCGTAATCCGGTTACTCCCTGGGGCAAACCGACCAAGGGCTACAAGACCCGGCGCAACAAGCGCACCACGAAATTCATTGTGAAAAGGAGAGGGTAAATAAATGGGCCGATCAGTAAAAAAAGGTGTTTATATTGATGAAAAATTGCTCAAAAAAGTCATTGAAACCAGGAATTCCGGAAAAAAAGAGATTATAAAAACCTGGTACCGGCGCTCAACCGTGATTCCGGAAATGGTAGGCATGACCCTGGCGGTTCACAACGGTAGAAAATTCATTCCGGTTTTTATCACCGAAAACATGGTGGGCTTAAAACTGGGTGAATTCGCCGAAACCAGAACATTCCGGGGCCATACGTCCAAAGACAACAAGGCTAAGGTGTAGGAGGTATCTGCATGAGTGAAATTGCTTTGGCTAAAGGAAAGTATTTGAAAATTTCTGCCAGAAAAAGCCAGCTTATCGTCAATTTAATAAAGGGCAGGGATGCCGGTGAAGCTTTGACTATCCTGAAGTTTTCCAAGCGAAAAAAGGCGGCCAATATCGTGACGGACATACTGCGTTCCGCCATTGCCAATGCCCAGGTTAAATTTCCCAACATCGATGTTGACAACCTGTATATCTGCAAAACCCATGTCGGCCAGGCGCCTTATTTAAAGCGTTTCCGGCCGGCGCCGCGGGGCCGGGCCATGCGGATTTTGAAACGCTACGCGCATATCAGTTTATACTTAGATGAAAGGAAGGGGAAATAATGGGACAGAAAACACATCCATACGGCTTTCGCTTGGGGTTCAACAAAGGCTGGCTTTCGTTGTGGTACGGTAAGGGACAGAATTACATCGACCAGTTTCATAGCGATATTCAGATCCGTAAAATGGTCAAGAACAAATACAAGCATGCCGGGATTGCCTCGATCGAAATCAAAAGAATTGCCGACACCATCCGCGTGCAGATCAACACCGCTCGGCCGGGCATTCTGATCGGCAAGGGCGGCTCCGGTGTCCAGGAATTAAAGAAATTCATCGGCGGTATTACCAAAAAAACTATGGACAAAATTTTGGTTGATGTTATTGAAATCAGGAATCCGGAACTGGTCGCCCAGTTAATCGCCGAAGGCGTGGCTTTCCAGATTCAGCGCCGTATTTCCTATCGCCGGGCCATGCGCAAGGTGGTTGATTCGACCTTGCGGGCAGGAGCGACAGGCGTCAAGGTCCGGGTTTCCGGTCGCTTGGGCGGAGCTGAAATCGCCCGTGCTGAATGGTATCTGGTCGGCAAGCTTCCTTTGCAAACGCTGCGGGCCGATATCGATTACGGCTTTACCGAAGCATTTACAGATTACGGCCAGATCGGTATTAAGGTTTGGGTGTACATCGGCGACAAGGAAAAAGAGCGCTACCGCAGGCAAGAGATTGAAATCGAAGAAAAAGGAGAATAGCCATGTTAATGCCAGCGAAAGTCAAGCATCGGAAAGTTTTCCGGGGTAAACGCCGGGGCATTGCCACCAAGGGCAATAAATTGGAATTCGGCGAATTTGGTCTGCAGTCGCTGGGAAATGACTGGATTACCGCCAGGCAAATCGAAGCCGGCCGTATTGCCATCAATCGTTTTATTAAAAGAGGCGGTAAACTGTGGATCCGGGTATTCCCTTATAAACCGGTCACCAAAAAACCGGTTGAAGTCCGCATGGGCAAGGGCAAAGGTGATCCCGAATTCTGGGTGGACGTCATCAAAAGAGGACGCATCCTCTATGAACTGGAAGGTGTTAACGAGACTGTGGCCAGGGAAGCTATGAAACTGGCGCAGAGAAAACTGCCTATGAAGACCAGGTTCATTTCAAGACAGCAAATAGGAGCGGGGCAATGAAGGTAAAAGAAATCAGAACCATGGCGGTTAATGAAATTGAAAGCAAATTGACCGAATTGAAGGACAAACTCTTCAAACAGAAGTTTCAGAAAACTTTGGGTCAAACGGAAAGCCCTTATAAAATCAGACAAACCAAAAGAGATATTGCCAAGTTAATGACAATATTGACAGAAATGAGGTCCAAAGATGGAAAAGATGCCTAAGAAAGAAAAAGTTGAGCGCACACTCCAGGGCATAGTGCTGTCGGCCAAGGCGGAAAAAACAGTTTCGGTCAGCGTCGAGAGGGTTGTAAGCCATTCTGTTTACAAGAAAATCATCAAGAAAAAGACGACTTTTCTGGCTCACGATGAGGAAAGGAAATGCAAGCCGGGTGACTTGGTGACCATAAAAATGGTCCGGCCCATCAGCAAGAAGAAACGCTGGCTGGTTATCACTGTGGTTCAGGCCACCCAAAAAATAGAGGTGCCCCAATGATACAAATGCAAACCAGGCTGAAAGTAGCCGATAATTCCGGGGCCAAGGAAGTCATGTTTATCCGGGCCCTGGGAGGCGATGTGGGCAAAATCGCCAGCATCGGTGATATCTTCGTCGGATCGGTAAAATTAGCCGAACCCAATGCCAAGATAAAAAAGGGCGACGTGATTCGGGCGGTCATCGTCCGCACGCGCAAGGAAAGCCGCCGCAAGGACGGATCCTATATTCGTTTTTCCGACAATGCCGCAGTAATCATCGACAAGGCCAATGAGCCGGTTGGCACACGAGTATTTGGACCGGTGGCCAGAGAACTGCGCGAAAAGAAGTTTATGAAAATAGTTTCATTGGCCCCCGAGGTGATTTAAATGCAAAAATTTAAATTAAAGAAAAACGACACGGTGATTATCAAAAGCGGCCGCCGGCAGGATAAAAAGAAAACCGGCAAGATTTTGCGCATCGTTTCGGAAAAAAACCGGGTGGTAATCGAAAAGATTCATATCATCAAGGAATATGTCCGGGCCAATCCGCAAAAAAATATCAAGGGCGGCATAGTGGAAAGAGAAGGGGCCATACCAATCGAAAAAGTGATGTATTACTGCAAGGAATGCGAACAGGGCGTCCGTATCGGTTACCGCATCAGTGACTCCGGCAAGCAGAGAGTCTGCAAGAAATGCGGCGTGGTACTGGATTAGGAGTAAAGCATGAACCGACTCTATGAAAAATACAAAAATGAAATCAGACCGGCGCTGATGAAGGAACTCAACTTCTCCAACGTGATGATGGTTCCGAAACTGGACGCCATAGTGATCAACTCCGGGGTTGGCGAAGCCACCCAGAACATCAAGGTTTTGGATAAAGTGATGGAGGAATTGACTGCCATCACCGGCCAGAAACCATCGCTGCGCCGGGCCAAGAAATCGATCGCCACTTTCCGCCTGCGTGCCGGCCAGCCTGTGGCGGCCATGGTCACTCTGCGCGGAGAAAGAATGTACGATTTCATGGACCGTTTCGTTTCCATTGTCATTCCGCGTATGAAGGATTTCCGCGGCATGTCCAAAAAGTCTTTTGACGGCACGGGCAATTACACGATCGCTATGAAAGATCAGTTGGTTTTCCCGGAAATCAATTACAGCAAAGTTGATAAACTGAAGGGCATGGGAATCACGTTTAAGACTTCAGCCAAAACCAATGACCATGGTTTGGCCCTGCTCAGGCATTTGGGCGTACCTTTCAAAGAATAAGGAGGAAACGGTGGCAAAATTATCATCCGAAGTTAAAGAGTTGAAGAAGAAAAAATATAAAATCCGTTATCGCAGCCGCTGCCGGTTGTGCGGCAGACCGCGGGCGGTATATCGCAAATTTGAACTGTGCAGGTTGTGTTTCAGAGAGTTGTCATTAAAAGGAGAAATCCCGGGTGTGACCAAGGCATCCTGGTAAGGAGATAAAATGGCGCATACAGATCCCATTGCCGATATGTTGACCAGAGTGAAGAATGCCATCATGGCTGAAAAAAAAGATGTGGCTATTCCCCTGTCAACCATCAAGCTGGAAATCGCTAAAATTTTAAAGGAAGAAGGCTACATATCCAATTTCCGGGTCGACAAGACGCAGATGCCCAGCCAGCTTTTCGTGGAATTGAAATATAGCAGCAAGAAGCAGAATGTCATAGAAGGACTGAAGAGAATATCCAAGCCCGGACGCCGCGTCTATGCCGAAGTGGACAGCATCCCCAAAGTACTTGACGGCCTGGGCGTGGCGGTTATTTCTACTTCGCAAGGGATCGTCACCGGCAAAGAGTGCAAAAAGCGCAACATCGGCGGCGAAGTTCTCTTGTACGTCTGGTAGGAGGAAGCATGTCGCGTTTAGCATCCAAACCCGTCATTTTTGAAGCCGGAGTTACCGTCACTGTCGGCAGCGGCAAAGTGCAAGTCAAGGGACCGAAAGGCGAATTGACAGTGCCGGTCGCGGTCGGCATCGAGGTCAAAGTTGAGGGAAACAATATTCATGTCAACCGCCGTGATGACAGTTTTAAACCGCTGCAGGGTCTTACCTGGAGCCTGGTGAACAATGCCGTGCTCGGCGTGAGCAAGGGATTTTCCCGCAAGATCGAAATCGTCGGCAAAGGCTGGCGTTCCACGGTCAAAGGCAACGTTATCAATCTGCAGGTCGGTCATTCGCATCCGGTCGATTTCAAGCTGCCGGCCGGCGTTTCGGCCACCCAGGAAAACCCGGGCAACTTTACCCTGTTTTCCCATGACAAGCAGTTGTTGGGGCAGGTCTGCGCCAATATTCAAAGTATCAGGCCGGTGGAACCCTATAAATTAAAAGGCATCAGGCTTGAAGGCCAGGTGCTGAGACAGAAAGTCAGAAAAGCTGCGGGAGTGTAACAATGATTACAGCGAAATATATAATTAAAAAAATCAAGGCGAAAAGGTTGCGCCATGCCCTGAAAGCGAATATCAGGGGTACCCAGGCAAGGCCGCGGCTGATTTTGGTTAAAAGCAATAAATATCTTTATACCCAAGTCATTGATGACGCCAGTCATCAGGTCCTAACCACCGCCTCTACGCTGGAGAAGGACCTGAAAGCCAAGCTGAAGAGCGCCAAGAACAAGGAAGCGGCAAAGCTTCTGGGCGAAACCATCGCCGAAAGGTTGCAGGAAAAAAAGATCGAAGCGGTCGTTTTTGACCGCAATGTTTACGCTTTTGCCGGCCGCGTTAAGATTTTCACCGACGCCGCCCGGGAAAAGGGAATCCGTTTTTAAGGAGAGGCAACGTGCAGCATTACATGGACAGCAATGAACTGTTTCAGGAAGAAGTGATCTCCATCCGCCGCGTCACCAAAGTCGTCAAGGGCGGAAAAAACCTCAGGTTTTCGGCAGCCGTGGTAGTCGGAGACAAAAATGGCCAGGTGGGCATGGGCAAAGGCAAGGCGCGCGAAGTGCCGCTGGCCATTAAAAAGGCCGTGGCCGACGCCAAGAAGAACCTGGTCAAGGTGCCGATCATCAACGAAACCATCCCTTATTTCAAGATCGGTGCTTACGGCGCTTCCAGAGTTGTTATGCGCCCGGCTTCCCCTGGAACCGGTGTCATCGCCGGTGGAGCGGTGCGGGTGATCATGGAGCTGGCCGGGGTGAAAAACATCCTGACCAAGATCCTGCACAGCAAGAACTCGATCACCGTAGCCCGGGCCACCATGAACGGCCTGCAGAAACTTCGGAGTCCCGAAACCTTTGCCGCCAAAAGAGGCAAGAACAAGGAGGATTTATGGCAGTAAAGAAGAAGGTAACATATCCCCGCCTGAAAATAAAGCTGATTAAGAGCCTGATCGGCCGTTCGGATCGGCAGCAGGCTACGGTCAAGGGGCTGGGACTGCGCAAGATAAACTCGGAAGTCATCCGCGAAAAAAGACCGGAAATACTTGGCATGATCAGAAAAATTGAATTCATGCTGCAGGTAGAGGAGATCGGAAATGATCAATCTAAGTAATTTAAAGCCGGCCAAAGGCGCGATGAAAAACAGGAAAAGGGTTGGTCGCGGACCAGGTTCCGGCTATGGCGTCAATGCCGGCCGGGGCAATAACGGCCAGAAGGCGCGTTCCGGCTACCAGCACAGCCGCGGTTTTGAAGGCGGGCAAATGCCGCTGGTGCGCCGGATTCCCAAGCGCGGGTTTACTAATATTTTTAAAAAGGAGTTCAACATCGTTAACCTGGTTGATCTGGATAAGTGTGGTTTAAGTGAAGTCAAGATTCAGGATTACTTTGACCATAATCTGGCCCGCAAACGCCGGGCCGGCATCAAGGTGTTGGCCAACGGCAAACTGTCCCGCAAAATGACGATTCAGGCCCATCATTTTTCTCAGGCCGCCCTGGCTAAAATCAAAAAGGCCGGGGGCAAGGCGGTCATTTATCAAGGAGAAGAAAATTGATCAGATTCATCAGAAATATTTTCGTCATTCCTGAGTTACGCAAAAGGGTGATTTTCACCCTGCTGCTGCTGGCCGTCTACCGCATGGGCTCGCAGATTGTCACTCCCGGCTTGAATTCAGAAGCCCTGAAACAGTTTTTTGAAGCGCTGCAGGGTACTTTTTTCGGATTCATGGATATGTTTTCCGGCAAGAATATTTCCAGGATGACCATTTTTGCTCTGGGTGTCATGCCCTACATCAGCGCTTCGATTATTCTGCAGCTGCTGCAGGTTGTCTGGCCTTATTTGGATCGCATCGCCAAGGAAGGTGAGCTGGGCAAGAAAAAAATTACGCAGTATACCCGCTACGGTACTGTGCTTATTTGCCTGGTCCAGGGCGGCGGCATCGCTATTGGCCTGGAACGGATGAATCCCAACGGCATTCCCGTTGTCCTCAATCCCGGCTGGGGTTTTCGCATGCTGACCGTACTCACCCTGACCACCGGCACGATATTCATCATGTGGCTGGGCGAACAGATATCGGAAAGGGGCATCGGCAACGGCATCTCGCTGATCATTTTTGCCGGTATAGTCGTCGGCCTGGTGCCCGGTGTGGGCAACACCATGGAAGGACTGAAAACCGGGGATATGAGCCCGTTGAAACTGATATTTATCCTGGCTGTAATAGTAGTGGTCATCACTTTTATCTGTTTTGTGGAAATGGGTCAGCGCCGTATTCCCATTACTTACGCCAAGCGCATCCAGGGCCGGAAGATGATGGGCGGGCAAAGTACTTTCCTGCCTCTTAAAGTCAATACCGGCGGTGTCATCCCCATCATTTTCGCTTCCTCGGTGATCATGTTCCCATCCACGATTTTGCAGTTCATCAAGCACCCCATCGCCCAGAAAATCACCCAACAATTGACCTGGGGTATGCCTTTGTACAACCTCTTGTATATCACTTCGATCATATTTTTCACTTATTTCTATATTTCCATTATTTTCAACCCCCAGGATGTTTCCGATAACCTCAAAAAGTACGGGGGATTCATCCCCGGCATCCGTGCCGGCAAGAACACTGCCGATTACATCGACAGCGTGCTTTCCAAGCTGACTTTTATCGGCGCCATTTACCTGGTTGTGGTGGCCCTGCTGCCCGAGTTTTTAATGACCGGTTTTAAGGTCGGAGCACTACCTTTTGTCGGCGATTTCCTGGAAGCCAACCTGCCGCGCTGGTTCTACGAAGGTTTGAACGTGAAGTTTTATTTCGGCGGCACTTCAATCCTTATTGTCGTTGGCGTGGCCATGGATACGGTGCAGCAGATCGAAGCCCAACTGACCATGCGCAATTATGACTCTTTTTCCCGCAAGGGCAGAATCAGAGGGCGGCGCGGATGAAGCGCTTAATCCTGTTCGGCGCGCCAGGTTCCGGAAAGGGAACTATGGGTGATTTCATCCAGCGTGATTTTAACTTTCTTAAAATTTCCACCGGCGATATCTTGCGCAATGCGGTCCAGCAGGATAGCGCCGCCGGCCGCCAAGCCAAAAGCTTCGTGGAGTCCGGCGGCCTGGTCCCGGACGAACTGGTGATCGAACTGGTGCGTCGGCGCCTGAGCCGCGGTGACCTGGACGGTGGTTACGTCATGGACGGTTATCCGCGTACCCTGGCCCAGGCCGAAGCCCTCTCGCTTATCGCCAGCGCGAGCGAAAAAGCCATTTTTATCGAGGTCACAGAAGCCGAAGCCGTCGAGCGCCTGCTTTCGCGACTGACCTGCAGCGCTTGCGGCGCCATCTACAACCTGATATCCAAGCCGCCCAAAAACACCGGAACTTGCGACCTCTGCCGCGGCCGCGTCGAAAGGCGCACCGACGATAACGAGGAAGCGATTCGGCAACGCTTCCGAGTCTATGCGGAGTGCACCATGCCGGTGATCGAGTATTACGGCCGCAAAAACCTGCTCGCGCGCGTCGATGGCGGCGGGACGGCTGCTCTGGTCTATGAAAAGATCAAAGGGCTGATCGCATGATCATGCTGAAAACGGACCAGGAACTCACCCTGATGCGCGAAGCCAACCGCATCATCGCTGTGATTTTAAGCGAGTTAAAGGAAAAAATTAAACCTGGAGTCAGTACCCTGGAACTTGACCAATGGGCGGAACAGCGTATCCTCGGCCTTAAGGCCAAACCCGGATTCAAGGGTTATGGAGGCCGGGCGGGAGTGAAACCTTTTCCGGCTACACTATGCACCTCCATCAACCAGGAAGTAGTGCACGGTATTCCTTCGGCCCAGCGCCGGCTTCAGGAAGGAGATATCATTGGTGTCGATGTTGGAGCTATTTATAAAGATTATTACGGAGACGGGGCCTATACCTATCCGGTGGGTTCCATTTCCGCAAGCGCGCGTGATCTTTTGGAAACCTGCAAAAAGGCACTACAATTGGGTATCGAGCAAGCTAACCCCGGAAATAATTTGGGAGATATTGCCAAAGCCATTGATAGGCACGTGCGCGGCCGGGGCTATGAAGTCGTGCGTGATCTGTCGGGGCACGGCATCGGTCGTCAGCTGCATGAGGATCCCCAGGTGCTGAATTATTACGACGGCAGGAGCGGCGTGAAATTGAAAAGCCGCATGACTCTGGCTATCGAACCGATGATCAATGCCGGTACTTTTGAAGTGCAAACCATGGATGATAATTGGACGGTAGTGACCTGCGATGGCAGCCTTTCCGCCCATTATGAGCATACGGTCGCCCTGACCGATAACGGCGCCGAGATTTTGACGAGGTTATGATGGCCAACAAGGAAAAAGATGTCATTGAAGTCAAGGGCGTCATCGTGGAATCGATGCCCAACGCCATGTTCCTGGTGGAACTGGAAACCAGCCATCACCGCATCACCGCTCATCCGTCAGGGAAAATGCGCAAAAACAATATCCGGATTTTACCCGGAGATAAAATACTCCTGGAAGTATCGCCTTATGATATCACCAGGGGGCGAATTATTTACAGGTTTAAATAGGAGGCACAGATGAAAGTCAGAGCGTCTGTAAAAAAGATATGCAATAATTGCAAGATAGTTAAGCGCAAGGGCGTGGTGCGAGTGATTTGCAAAGATCCGAAGCACAAGCAAAGACAAGGATAAGGAGGCAAAGTGGCTAGAATCGCCGGAATTGAAATCCCCAATCACAAAAGGGTGGAAGTTGGTTTAACCTACATTTACGGCATCGGCCGTCCCAAGTCCAGAATGATTCTGGAAAGTGTCAAGGTCGATTTGAACAAGAAAATCAAGGATCTGACCGCTGAAGAGCTAAGCCGGATCCGCAAGCATATTGAATCAGATGAGATGGTCGAAGGTGATCTGAAAAAGAAGGTCAATCAGGACATCAAACGTCTGATGGATATCAACTGCTACCGAGGCCGCAGGCACAAGCGGGGCCTACCTGTCAGGGGCCAGAGAACCAAAACCAACGCCAGGACGCGCAAAGGTCCGCGTGGCTCGATGATCAAGAAGAAGAAATAAGGGAGGCAGCCGATGGCTCAAAGAAAAAGCAGTACCAAGACGAAAAAGAAAGAAAAAAGGACGATCGAACACGGCATTATGTTCATCCATTCCACTTTTAACAATACCATCATTACCATTACCGATCCCGATGGCAAGGTCTTGACCTGGGCTTCGGGCGGGATGGTGGGATTCAAAGGTTCCAGAAAATCAACGCCTTTCGCGGCTCAGCTGGCCGCGGAGAAGGCATTGAAGGATGCCGAGAATTTTGGCATGCGAACCCTGGATGTCCGGGTCAAGGGGCCTGGAGTCGGTCGGGAAAGTGCGATACGGTCGATTGGCGGCACCACGTTCCAGGTGAAATCCATTAAGGATATTACCCCGATTCCCCATAATGGTTGCCGGCCGCCGAAAAAGAGACGCGTTTAAGGAGGAACAAAGTGGGAAAATATATTGGATCTTTATGTCGTTTATGCCGTGCTGAAGGCAAGAAATTATTTCTTAAAGGCAGACGCTGCCTGAGTGATAAATGCGGGGTGGAGCATAAAAACTATCCACCCGGAATGAAGGGTTCGCGGGTAAATTTCCGCAAGAGTCATTATAAGCTCCAATTGCGCGAGAAACAGAAAGTGAAACGCTTCTACGGAGTAAGCGAAAGGCAGTTCAGCAATGTCTTTGCCGCCGCCGCGCAAAAGAAGGGCATTACCGGTGAAACTCTGCTAAAAACTTTGGAATTGCGATTGGATAACGTTATTTACCGGATGAATTTTGCCTATTCCCGCAACCATTCGCGGCAAATGATCCGGCACGGTTTTTTTGGTGTCAACGGCAAAAGAGTCAACATTCCTTCTTTTGTTGTGGGCTTGAATGATGAAGTATCTTTTCGTGAAAAGAAACGCGCCGCTGAAAACGTGAAAGCCATGTTGGAAGATATAAAGGGGCTGGTCGAAGTACCGGGCTGGCTGATCGTTGACAGCGCCAATTTTACCGGTAAGGTCAATGCTCTTCCCAATCGCGATGACGTTTCCCTCAAGGAAATTGAGGAACGCCTTATCGTTGAATTATATTCGAAATAAGGAGGGACCTATGAATTTGAAATACCAGCGACCCCGGAAGTTGGATGTTGAGGAATTGACCCCTAATTACGGCCGCTTTACCGCCGAACCTTTCGAACGTGGTTACGGCACGACCATCGGCATCTCCTTGCGCCGGGTCCTGCTCTCCCTGATCGAAGGCGCGGCCATCACCGCTATTCGCATCGAAGGGGTTCTGCATGAATTTTCCATCATCCCGGGAATTTATGAAGACGTATTGAACATCATTTTAAATATGAAGACTATTCCACTCAAGATGAATGGCGATGAAACCAAAGTGGTACGCATCGATAAAACCGGCCCTGGGGAGATTCTTTCCGGAGATATCATCACCGACAACAGCATGGAAATCTTGGATAAAAACGTTCACCTTGCCTATATGGAAGATGGTGCCAGGTTTCAGGCTGAAATTGTCATCAAGCGTGGGATAGGCTTTAAATTATCCGATCAGAATTTTGACGAAACCTTGCCGGTTGACTATATTCCGGTCGATGCCAATTTTAACCCGGTGGAAAAGGTCAATTACACCATCCTGCCTTCGCGCGTCGGCAAAACCACCGATTTCGAAAAACTGGTTATTGAAATCTGGACCAACGGCAGCATTTTGCCCAAGGAGGCTCTGGCCCGATCCGGCAAGATTTTGCGTGAACATCTGGTGGTTTTTATAGACTATCAAGACAAGGAAAAGCTCAAAATCGGTGGGGAACAGGAAGGCGATGCGGATATCGAGAGCAAAACCGAGTTCCTGGAAAAAACCGTCGAATCCATGGGGCTTTCGGTGCGGGCTCTGAAATGTTTGAAGCGCCTCGGCGTGGATTATATTTTTGAACTGGTTGAAAAAACTGAACATGAACTGCTTAACTCCAAGAATTTCGGCAAAAAGTCCCTGGAAGAGATCATCAGCAAGTTGACTGAATATAATCTTGGGCTCGGCCAGAAAATTCCCGAGGCCTTACGCTTGGAATTCAAGGAAAAATTCCTAAAAAAAGAAAACATCATTGAGGTCATGGAGGACTAGCAACATGAGACATGCCAAGGACGGATACAAACTGCGGCGCAATCCGGCTCACCGCCGCGCCCTGCTGCGCAACCTGAGCGCCAGCGTGGTCGAAAAGAACCGCGTGACCACTACCCTGGCCAAAGCCAAAGCTGTCCAGCCCATCGTCGAAAAGATGATCAGCCTGGGCAAGTCAGGCACCCTGGCTGACAAGCGCCGGGCTTTCGCTTACTTTTTCAAGCGCCAGACGGTTCAGACACTGTTTGATGAAGTGGCGCCGCGCTTTATGGATCGCCAGGGCGGCTATACGCGGATCATCCGCGGCGATTTCCGCAAGGGCGACGGTGCCGAAACCGCGATCATCGAATTCGTCGATTATCAATTTGTTCCCAAGGAAAAGAAGAAAAAAGATAAAAAGGCGGCAAAAAAATAAGCACGGGCGGGCATAGCTCAATGGTAGAGTACAAGCTTCCCAAGCTTGGTGTTGCGGGTTCAAATCCCGTTGCCCGCTTTTTTTCAGTTAAGATTTAAGGAGTTTTCATGGCAGTATTTACCCAGAAAAAAAGACCTGTTCCGTCAATGCCCGCCTCGGCAGCGCCTGCAGTTGGGAATCAATCTTCCCTGATAGGCAAGACCCTGTTCATCAAGGGTGAAGTATTTTCCGAAGATGAAATCCTGATCGATGGCAATATCCAGGGTAAGATCAATGTCAAGAACCGGGTGATTATTGGCATAAACGGCAACGTGGAAGCCGATATCGATGCCCGGGAAGTGGTCATCAAAGGCAAGGTCACCGGCAATGTCAAAGGCAGCCAGCGTGTGGAAATCGTCCCTACCGGCGTGCTTCACGGAAACATTAACTCACCGCGGGTGGTCATCGCCGACAGCGGGGTTTTCGAAGGCAATATTGAAATGCACGGCCGCGAGGAAAAAAGTAAAGATTATGGAGATATCCCAGCTGTTGCCCAGCAGCCCCACAAGGGGACGGACGCAGCCGTCCAGCCCCACAAGGGGACGGGCGAAGCCGTCCAGCCCCACAAGGGGACGGACGCAACCGTCCAGCCCCACAAGGGGACGGACGCAGCCGTCCAGCCCCACAAGGGGACGGACGCAGCCGTCCAGCCGGGCGAAAATAGCGAACATCACAGCCCCTATACAAAAAACAATAAATAATGGCCTCTCCCACAAGGGGACGGACGCAGCCGTCCAGCTGGTTTCTGCTGCTGGAGACAGAACCACGTCGGGCAGCCGAGAACATGGCCCGGGACGAATATTTGTTCCGTCTGTGCCATGAAAAAAAGCTCGGTTTTTTCAGGATCTACGCCTGGGAGCGGCCGTCGTTTTCCGTCGGAGTTTCTCAAGCTGCGAACAAAGCTCTAAACCTTGATTTTATCAAGGCCAATGGTTGCGCTTATGTCCGGCGCATCACCGGTGGTAAAACCGTGCTTCATGACCATGAAATCACTTATGCCGTGGCCTCTTCCGAGGATTTGTTTTTTAAAGAGCATGATCTGCATCAGTCCTATTTGCTTATTTCCCGGGTTTTGGTCCAAGCCCTGCAATCCCTGGGGGTAGAGGCAACCCTGTCCAAGGGCAGTCCGTCCGAATTGTCGCGCAGCCACAATCCCTGTTTTTCATTTCCCACCGCCAATGAAATTGAAGTTGGCGGCAAAAAAATCATCGGCTCTGCCCAAAAAAGAGACAAGCAGGCGCTGCTGCAGCATGGTTCTATTCCATTGACCATGAATTACGACCTCTATGCCGGCGGCGCCAATTCCACTGCCACTTTCATAAAAAAAAGCATGACCACTTGGAGCGACATTTCAGGGCGCAGCCGCCAGGAATTGACCGCTGCCCTGATACAGAGCTTCAGATCATTTATTGGAACGGATTTTTGCCGGATGGATTTAGACCAGGAAGATCAGCGGCAGTTGACTATCCTCACCGAAAAATACAGTTCTGATGCCTGGAATCTGGTTTTATAGCCTTTGCTTTTTACTGAGCGTGAACCTGGCGTCTACGCCGTCCCCTTGGGGGGAGGCGTTTGCGCCCTCCCCTTGGGGGATGGGGGTCGTGCCTGAACGCAGTCATGAGATCCAGCTGCGGAATAATGATTATGTCATTGCGCCCGACCAGTTGCTCCTGCAGGCGGCCGGCATCGACAAGGTCATTGTGCGCGTGTTCAGCGACGATGAAAAAAACGGCGGGCTCTATTTTATCAACTCCATGTTCAAAACTGTGCGCCCGGTGTTGGATGATTGGGCCCCGAAGATTTCCAGCGGAAAAGTCGGCCTCTGGGCCTGGATGGGCGGCCGCTATTTCAGCTGGTTAAAGGATTCTCGTTATTTAGATAGTGAATGGCAAAGCAGTCAACGGCGAATCATCCCCAAACTGGATCTGTTCAACCCTGACGCCGAACAAATCATTCTCAGCCTGTTCAAACAGCTCGCGCAAAAGCCGATTAAGGGCATCCTGATTCAGGATGATTTGGTGCTGCGCAGCAATGAGGGATTTTCCAATTGGGGTAAGGCATATTTCACCAGGGCTACGGGATTATCAGCCAATGAGAGGCTCATGCTGCAAAAGGGCAGTGCTCACAATCAAGCCTGGGAGCGATTAAAGTGCGAGCGGGTGACGCAAGTATTGGGGAAAATCGTCCAGGCTTGCAAGGCGGTTAACCCGCAAATCAAAATTGCCATGAATATGCATTACGAAACGCCCCTGGCACCAGAACAGGCGCGTTCCTGGTACGCCCATGATTTGGCAGCTTTGGCCGCAAGTTCCCTTGATTATCTCTACTTGATGGCCTATCACCGGCAGATAAAAAGTGAATTGGGTTTGAGCGAAGCCGATAATCGGCTCTATTTTGGAAAAATGGTGGCTGCGGCCCTGAAAAGCTTTGGCCCCAGGCTGGTGGTAAAGCTGCAGGTGCGCGACTGGCAAAACAGCGAATTGATACCCATTGCCGAGCTGAAATCTTATTATGACCTGATCCCGGCCGCGGTGGACCGCGTCTGCTTCGCCGCCATTGATATTGATGATATTCTTTTTATTGTCCCTTTGTGCTCTGTCAAAAAATAATCAAATTAATTTTTTATTATTCCAATAAAGCGAGCATTTTTATGTGCTTGAAAATGAAATTGATATAATTTACAATCAAAGGTGAGAAGGAGGTGCCGAGATGAGCAGCCGTAGAGATTTTTTAATTAAGACCATGGGCGGAGCGGCAGCGGCCGGATTATTGGGCAAATCCGGGTTTAAATTAAACGCCCAGGAGGCGAAGAATAAACAGCCTATAACCCGCGTCCTGGGTAAGACAGGCATAAAAATCCCGGTGGTGTCCATGGGCGTGATGAACGCCGACAACCCGGCGTTGGTCAAACGCTCCTTTGAACTGGGCATCCGCCACTTTGACACTGCTGCCGGTTATCAAAAGGGCCGCAATGAGGAAATGGTCGGCAGTGTGCTGAAAGGACTGAAGGCGCGCGAACAGGCCATCATCGCCACCAAGATCAATCCCGGGAGGCCTGAGATCCTCGACCAGATGGGGGACAAGCTGATTGAAAATGATTTCCTGGAACGGCTGGTCCAGAGTTTGGCCCGCTTGCAGACAGATTATGTGGACATACTGTATATCCACGGCGTCAGCGACCCGCTAATGCTGAAACGTCCCGGCTTGCTGGCCGCCCTGGACAAGGCCAAGAAAAGCAAAAAAGCTCGCTTTGTCGGCTTTTCCACCCACCAGCGCATGGCCGACTGCCTGGAAGCGGCGGTCCTGGCCGGTCAATTTGACGTCATCCTCACCGCGATCAATTATTCCATGTTCGACGACAAGGCGCTGCTCGAAGCCATGAAAAAGGCGGCTGCGGCCGGCATCGGCCTGGTGGCCATGAAGACCCAGTGCAAACAATCCTGGTACCGTGACGGCGGACCAGAGAGCAGCAAGAGCTATTATGATGGCACGCTGATCAACGCCGCCCTGCTCAAGTGGGCTTTGCGCCTGGGATCGGTCGCGACCGCTGTTCCCGGCTACACGACCTTCCAGCAGCTCGATATGGACTGGCCTGTCGCTTACGATCTGGAGTACACCCTTGAGGAGGTCAAGTTTCTCGCCGACCGCAACGTGCGCCTGGCTATGGGCAGCGTTTGCCGCCAGTGCGCCGGCTGCGCGGGTACCTGCCCGCGCGGCGTCGATGTCCCGGCCCTGCTGCGGGTCCACATGTACGCTGCGGACTACAACAATTTCCTGCAGGCGCGCCAGGCCCTGGACGAAATTCAGCCGGAAGTGGGCTTGAAAAACTGCGGTGATTGCCACCAGGGATGCAAAGCGGCATGCGTCCGCGGCGTACGCATTGCCCGTCGCTTGGAAGAGCTGAAAACTATTTTTGCTCCAGACCTTTCAGCGAGGCAATGGCCTGGCTGAAGTCAGGGCGGAGCACTTTTTCCTCAGTAATGATGGCCGTAATCAGCTTGGCCGGGGTGACATCGAAAGCCGGATTATAGACCTGTGTTTCCGGGCGCGCCGTCATTTGGCCGCGAAAGTGGGTAACTTCTGCCGGGTCCCGTTCCTCGATGGGAATACTTTCCCCGTCGTGAGTATCGACATCAATGGTGGATAGCGGGGCGGCCACGTAAAAGGGAACGCCGTGATATTTGGCCAGGACGGCCAGCGAATAGGTGCCGATCTTGTTGGCCGTGTCGCCGTTGGCCGCGATGCGGTCAGCGCCGACGATCACCGCCTGAACCATGCCTTTTTTTAGGACCAGGCCGGCCACGTTGTCGGTGATCAGGGTGACCGGAATGCGTTCTTGTTGCAGTTCCCAGACGGTCAGCCTCGCCCCCTGCAAATAGGGGCGTGTTTCACCGGCGATTACTTTGATATTTTTTCCATTCTCCAAGGCGGCGCGCACCACGCCCAAAGCGGTGCCATAGCCGGCCGTGGCCAGGGCCCCGGCGTTGCAATGGGTCAGCACCGTGTCTCCGTTTTTTAAAAGCTCCTGGCCATTCTGGCCGATGCGGCGGTTGATGGCAAAATCCTCTTGGTCCATGTTTATCGCAGTGTTGATCAATTCAGCGCGCAAAAGCGGATAATTGTTTTTAAAGTTTTGAAAAATTTTTTCCATGCGCGCCGCCGCCCAGAAAAGATTGACCGCCGTCGGCCGGGTGGCGGTGATGGCTGCAACGATGTTCTTGAATTTCGCTTCCAAAACAGCGGGGTTTTTTATCTCCGGGTTTTCTTGCAATTCCGCCACGCCCAGGGCGATACCCATGGCGGCGGCGATGCCGATGGCCGGAGCGCCGCGAATGACCATATCCTTGATGCTTTTGGCCACTTCCAGGTGGCTATGGTGGACAATGAATTTTTCAACGGCCGGCAGCAGGCGCTGATCAAGCATGATCACTTTTCCATCCTTCCATTCGATGACCGGATGCATGGTTCTTCTCCTTGTTCGGGTCAGCGCATATTATATGGAGTTAGAGCTTTCGTAGCAAGGGGCGATTGATAAAAATAATCGCAACCGCTTGTTATTTTATGTGAACTATGGTAATTTAACAAGGTGAAATTCATAGATTGGAATTTGAAAAACTGCTATAAAAAAACGGTTTAGCAATTCATTTAAATAGATTTTGCCGTCTAAATAGTAATGAATGCAATAAACAAGGGAGGATCGCATGATTAAATTACGCGTGGTTGCGTTGATCTTTTTACTGGCCGGTTCATTCGCCTGGACTCAAAACATGGAAAACGCCGGCATCGATTATACTACGGCTTTGCAGAAAAAACCGGGCGAGCAGAGAATCGTTGCTTTTGAAACTTATATAAAAAATTATCCTGACCCGGCGCAAAATGTCTTCACCAAGTTGGCCTTTTATTGGCTGACCGTCGACAACTACAACAGCAAGAATTATGACAAGGCCATCCGTAACGGTGAAAAAGTCTTGGCCTTGGGCGGTCTGGAAGCGAAACTGGAAGCTGGTGTTTACTTGATGCTTGGCAGCTCATTTGGGGTCAAGTCATTTTCCGGTTACAGCCAGGAAAAAGCGTTGAAATGGGCCGAAAAAGCGATTGAATTTTCGCAAGCTAAAGGCGTCAGCGATATCGCCAAACAAGCCCAAGCCTTGAAAAACGAATTGAGCGGCGCTCCCAAGCAGCCAACCAAACCCCTGACCAATCTGGAAAAGATAGGCCTGCTGTATAATCAGAAAAAATATGAAGAAGTCATCAGTCTGTACAATTCCTTCGGTGAAACTGACAAAAGTGATGAAATGATTTTTGAAATTTATGCACGTTCGCTGATGAGCTCCAACAAGCTGGACGCCGCGATCAAAGAATTCACCGAGGCCTATGCCAAGAGCCGCAAGGCCATCAACGCCGAGCGCCTGGGCAACATTTTCCTGGCTAAAGCCAAAAAAGAAAAGAAGTTCTATGACCAGGCCATCAATTATTATATCGAAGCCGGGCTATTGTATAAAAATGAAAAAAATACTCCCCGCCAGGATGCCCTGCTTAAGAACGCCCAGTATTGGCTTTTTGAAAAGTACGATTTCAACGCCAAGATCAAAAAATACAATGCCACCGTCAAACCGGTCAAACCGGTGGTCAGCAACGAAAAGGAAATCAAGAAATTGGAGCGCGACTTAGACAAACTGGAAAGGCAGCTGAATGAAACCTACGGTGATGTTGAAATGCCGGGATATGAACAGGAAAAGCTGGACAAGATTCAACAGCAGATCGACAAGTGGAAAGGGGGGGGCAAAAAGCCGGCCGAAGATACCAATTCGGCGGTAGCCCAGGAATTGATGAAAGAGCAGCAGCGCATCGAGGCTGAATTCAAAACTCTGAGCGCAGCGGCCAAGAAGAAACTCGGGCTTTAGCTGCTACTAGACTGACTCGGTTTACGGTATAAGGTAGAAGGTTTACGGTAAGAAATAGGAACAATATAAGAATTTTATCGAAAAGATTTTTTTTCTTCGACCTTTGACCTTCAACCTTACACCGTTTACCGAATTCTGGATTAGTTCTTAAGCAGGGTGATATTCAGCTTTTCAATGTCGATTTTGCGCAAACTGAGAAAAGCCTTCAGGTGGAAATAAAAAAGGACGAAAAGCAGGTAAAAAGCGACGTTGGGGCCGGGCAGCAGGGCGATGAAAGCGCTAAAAGGCATCAGTATCAGTTCAATGACCACATAGGCCAGGCGCCTGTTTTTCTTGTGCCGCAGCCAGTACTCAAGCAGGCGGTGAACTTGGTCAATGTCTGTTTTTTCCCGGGCCTTGACCACGATCTGGTATATCGGCATGTGCCCCATCACCTTTTGCTTGGAGATGTAGCGCATAAATCCCGGCAGATATTGCTTGATGATGCGCAGTCCCTTGCCCACCAGTTTATGTTCAGACGTCAATTCCGGGAATGACCGTAATGCCAATTTTAACTTGGCTGCAGACACAATTTCTATTTCAATTTTATCCATTTTTTGATGTTAGTTTTTGATTATAGCTGAATGAATCTTTTTGGCAAGGGGTGAATCGGTATTTTAAGGCATTTTTTTTGAACCTGAAGCGCTTTTTTTTCGTTATACTATCTTAAGGGTTACCCCTTGCCAGGAGGTTTTATGAAAAAACTGTACCGAAGCCGTCACAATCGCATGATCGGAGGTGTTTGCGGCGGTATTGCCGAGTATTTCAATATCGATCCGGTAATCGTTCGCATTATTGCGGTCGCCTTTTTTTTCATGGGCGGATCGGCAATATTAGCTTATGTCATCGGCCTGATTGTCATTCCCAATGAACCTTTAGGTCTGCCTGCGGTTGAAAAGCAGGAAAACGCTCCCGCGGCGGTGCCGGCGGCAGATCCGGCCGCAAAAAGTTCCAGCAACGCCGTCCCCCTGGTTCTGGGTGTATTGCTGATCTTTATCGGCGTGGTTTTCCTGCTGCACAACCTCCCGATTTTCAATCCCTTTTATTGGCGGGCGCTGCACATTGTTCGCCATTTCTTCTGGCCTTCCCTGCTGATCGTTGCCGGTATTTTCATCATTGCGCGGGGTTGGAAAAAGTAAAAATAAGTAAAAAGTACAAAGTTTAAAGTATAAAGTAAGAAAAAACACCAAATTTCTTTTAGTTCTTTTCTTCCACCGTACGCCGTCAGCCGTACACCCGGTTTTTTTCATTGTTTGGTTGACAAAAACGTAAAACCATACTATTATTAAAAAGACGAACAAAAGGCGAACAAATGTTGACCAAAAAACAAAAAAATTTTCTGGAAAAGATCAAAAGCCTGAACCGCCGTAACGGTGTTTTTCCCACCGTCCGCGAAATCGCCCGTGCCACCGGGCTCTCTTCGCCGGCGACCATTCACGCCTATCTTGGCCGCCTGCTCGAAAGGGGTGTTTTGCTCAAGGCGGGCCGGGCTTGGGAGCTGGCCGACTACGGCCGTCCCCTTGTGGGGCTGGCTGGCGAGCGCCTGGTTGTGCCGCTGGTGGGCATGGTCCCGGCCGGCTCGCCGCTGGAGATATTTGAAAGCCTGGGCGACGAGGTGGTGCTGCCCGAATGGCTGGCCGAAAAGGGTGGCGACATCGTGGCCTTCCGGGTGCAGGGCCAGAGCATGAAGGACGCTTATATCCAGGACAACGACCTGGTTTTGATCAAAAAAACCGGCCAGGCCGACCCTGGCCAGATGGTGGTGGCGCGGCTCGGCGACGGTTCGATCACCCTCAAGCGGCTGAAACGTATTCATGACGCTTACATCCTGGTTCCGGAAAATCCCGAGTACGAGCCGATCACCGCTCCCTTCCAACTGGTGGGCAAGGTGGTGGGCGTGCTGCGCCGCTACCGATGAAAACACCGGCGGTGCTGCACCTGGATATCGACGCTTTTTTTGCCGCGGTCGAGGAGACGCTCGATCCGTCGCTGCGCGGCAAGCCGGTGATCGTCGGCGGCCTGGCCCATGAAAGGGGAGTGGTGTGCACCGCCTCCTATGCGGCGCGGCGTTTCGGGGTGCACTCTGGCATGGCCCTGCGCACCGCGGCCAGGAAATGTCCGCAGGCCATTTTCCGGCGCGGACGCTACCATTTGTACAGCCGGATCTCGCGGCAATTTTTCGCCTGCCTGCACCGTTTTTCGCCGCGGGTGGAGGAAGTTTCGGTGGATGAGGCCTACCTGGACGTGAGCGGCAGCCGCTACCTGTGCGCCTCGGTCTACGAACTGGCTGCCAGGATCAAGGCCGCGGCCGAGCGCGAGACCGGGCTAAAAATTTCGGCCGGACTCGGGTTTTCCAGGCTCGGGGCCAAGCTGGCCTGTGAAGCGGCCAAACCGGGCGGCCTGTTCTGGCTGCACGACGAGGAGGAATTAATCTCCCAGCTGACTCTGGACAAGATTCCCGGAGTCGGGCCGCAGACCTATTTCATCCTGCAGGGGCTGGGGGTGCGGCGCGTGCATGAGCTGAAGCGGAAATACATTTCCCTGTGGAAAAAAATCTTCGCTAGCCATCAGAACGGCGGCCTGGAGCGGGGGCGGCCCGAACCGGCGAGCAGGAGCTTCAGCCGCGAGACCACTTTCCCCGAGGACATCCGTGACGCCGGGATGCTGTATTCCCACCTGGCCTATCTGCTCGACCGGCTGGCCATGCAGCTGTTGCGGGAAAAATTGTTCGCCGGCCGCGTTGAGGTCAAGGTGCGCTTCAGTGATTTTTCCACTTTCTGCCAGCGGGCGGCCCTGCCTTTTCCCACCTATTCCTATTTCCACCTTTGGCAGAGCGCCTTGCCCCTGCTGCAATCGCTGCTGGCCAAAAAAGACCTGCCGCTGCGCCTGGTCGGCGTCAAGGTGGAGGACCTGCAGGAGCGTCGCGACATCCTGCCTTTCTTCTCGCTGCGTGACGAAAAAATGACCGCCGGCATCAACAGCGTGAAAAAACGCTTCGGCTTTTCAGCCCTGTCGACGGCGCGCTCCCTGCTGCTCCAGGACCTGTACCCGCTCGAAAGGGAAGGGATAGTCCTGAAGACGGCGTCGCTGACGAAATAGGGGTAGGGTTGTTGGTTTATTTAGGTGGACGGGTATGTGGTGTGCGGGTCGGTTTGAAACCGACCCCTACATAAGAGTGGGAATGCAAACGGGTCGGTTTTGAATTCTTTGTGTTGTTATGTAGGGGAGGGTTTGGAAACCCTCCCGGATTGATACAGATATATGCTAGATATGCATGCAAATGGATCGCGGATCCAACGCCTCCTGCGGGACTCGTCCCCGCCATCGGCGGAGCTGTATTCTCTTGAACGAGTTAAATTTTTTTAAGTCTGTAGACAGGACTCTTTCGGAAATGACCGATTGTGTTAGAATCTTGTTGGCCGAAACTCTAAAAATGCCATCGATCATTTTTAAGCCAGAGGCATTTCGCGGTTCGCAACCTGCTTGAAAAGGAGAAGAATACATGAGTGAAAAAGAGAAGAAGCAAATGCTGGAGAAAAAAAACTATCCCGGGCGGTGCAATTTTTGTGGCGCGGTTTTTGGCAAGAGGGCGATGACCACACACCTGAAATCCTGCCGGGTACGCGAGGGGGAAAAAGCAATGAAAACTAAGGCAGTCCCCGCGTTTCAGCTTTTGATCGAGGGCAGGCATTTACCTAAATACTGGCTGCAGGTCGCCGTTCCGATTAATTTTAAGTTGCAGGATCTGGATCGATTCCTTCGTGACATCTGGCTGGAGTGCTGCGGGCACCTCAGCATGTTCATTATAAACGGTGTCGAATACACCGAGGATTATGAGGCAATCGACTACGCCGAAAGCATTGAAATACCGGTGGGCAGGGTGCTACGCGTGGGTGATAAATTCCACTATGATTACGATTTCGGCACCGCCACCCGGTTGGTGCTGCGGGTGGCCGGTTTAACCACGGTACCCAAAAAAAAAATCGTACTGCTGGCCCGCAACGAGCCGCTATTCATTCCCTGCGGAGTGTGCGGTCAGAATGCCGAGCTGATTTGCGGGATGTGTTCACACATGGAAGAAGGATGGCTTTGTTCGTCATGCGCAAAGAAACACCGCTGTGATGAACTGAGTTTTCTGCCAGTGGTCAATTCACCGCGCACCGGCCAGTGCGGCTACACGGGATCGATGGATTGATAGGGGAAAGGTTGTGATGTAGGGGAGGGTTTCAAACCCTCCCGTACATGAAGAAACATAAACGCGGAGGAGAATTGAAACCCTCCCGTACATAAAGATGGATGAACGTAGGGACAGGTTTGAAACCTGTCCGTGTAATTTGTTCCTATCATATCGTTTGTATGATGCTTGCGGGCCGGTTTAAAACCGGCCCCTACAATAAAACATGCCTCCTAACCTGAGACAACGCAAACCTAATCGTCAACCGGGCATCGACTATACCCGGCCAGGATTCTATTTCGTGACCATTTGCACGAAAGAAAAGGAAGATATCCTCGGCAAGATCAACGGCGAAACCATGGTCTTGAATAACCTCGGTCGCATCGTCCGCGAATGCTGGCTGGCCCTGCCCGATCATTATCGCTGCTGTCGGCTGCACGAATTTGTAATCATGTCCAACCATGTGCATGGCATCATCGAAATTGTTGGTGGTCCAAATGTAGGGCAGGGTTCTTATGTAGGGACAGGTTTTAAACCTGTCCGTTCGGTATCACAATCCATTCACGCCTCTTTATCCGAAATCGTTCGCGCCTTCAAAACCTTCTCCTCCCGCACAATAAACCAAAAATATCCCGACGGCCTTTTTCAATGGCAGCGTTCGTTCCATGATCGCGTCATCCGCGACAAAGGGGAATTGGCAGCGATCGGCCGCTACATCGTTGAAAATTCCCAACATTGGTCGGAGGACGAGGAAAATCAGAATATAGGGAAAAATAACAATAGACAGATGTAGGGGAGGGTTTAAAACCCCCTTCGGTGGCAGACCGATCATATCCGCCAGGATAGGCGGATGATCGGTGCTGCCCTCCCGCTAAAAATCGCTCGTACATACTCGTACATACAAAACCCGAAAGATATCTTTTAGATAAGGATTCACCCCATGAATTACGTGCCTTTAAGAGTATATTCCGTCTTCTCCCAGGGCGCCGGCGCGGTTGACGCGGTCGGACTGGCTGACGTGCTGCAGAAGGCCGGGCTGCCGTACCTGCCGCTCTGCGACCCCATGGCCCTGACCGGCTGGGAAAGGTTCAAGAAAGAGGCTGACAAACGCGGCCTGAAGCCGCTGCTGGGCACCGAGATCATCCTGCCCGAAAAAGGTTTCCTGCTGCTTTTTCCGCTGTCGCAGACCGGTTATCTCTCCCTGGTTTCCTGCCTCAACCGGCGCGCCCTGCCGGTCTTGCGGGAGGTATTGGCGGTTTTTCTGCCCCGCCAGCCCGATGTAGCTTTTCTGCGCCGGTTGCAGAAAAAAATCGGCCCGGAAAATTTTTATCTGGGCCTGGAATGGCAGAGCGGCCAGTGGCTGCGCAAGTGGGCCGGGGAAGCGCACGTTCCACTGGTCTGGGCCCAGGCCCTGCGCTGGATCGGCAACGCCAAGAAATACACCGTGGCGCGGGCGGTTTTCCAGCACCTGCCCCTGCCTGAAACCCTGAAGGCCGATACCGGACTGGATGGACTGATCCCGACCGCGGCCATCATGCGCCGCTGGGGGGAAGCCGGGCGCCAGGCCCTGGCCAATACCTTGCGCTTGGCCGACCGTGTGGCCTTCGAGTTTGATCGCCTGGAGGAATTGTTCCCCGACGGCGGCAACGACCTGGAAATCCTGGTGCGCCAAAAGCTGGACCAGCGCCGTGCCGGACCCGTCGAACGCGAGCGGGCCCTGCAGGAGCTCCAGGTGATCCGCAAGACCGGGGCCGCGGCCTATTTTCTCATCGCCGCTACAATCGCCGATTTCTGCCGCGGCAAGCGCATTTTTTTCAACCTGCGCGGCTCGGGCGTCTCTTCCTTCGTCCTTTTTTTGCTGGGCATGTCGCTGGTAAACCCGTTGGAACACGGCTTGCTGTTCGAGCGTTTCGTCAACAGTTTGCGCCAGGATCTTCCCGACATCGACATCGACATCGATTCGTCGCGGCGCGGCGAGGTGTTTAACTGGCTGTTCGAACACTACCGCGGGCGGGCGGCCTTTGTTTCGAGCCACAAGTTTTTCGGCGCCCGCTCGGCTCTTTACGAAACGGCCCGCGCTTTCGGCTTCAACCTCGAGGATGCCCATGCCCTGACACGTCCCCTGCCCATGTTCGCCGAACCGGCCGAACTGGCCGAAAAAGGCAAAGGCGCCCTGGCCCGCGTTTACCGGGCTGCCGCCCTGCTGGATGGGGTTTTCAGGGAACTTTCGCTGCATGTCGGCGGTGTGATTTTTGCCGCCGTTGCCATCGACCGTTCCCTGCCCTTGACCCTGTCACCCGAAGGCTTTCCGCAGCTGGCTTGGGACAAGGATACGGTCGAGCGTCTGCGCATTTTTAAACTCGACCTGCTGGGCGTGCGCGGCTTCGAGGTCATCGCCCCCCTGGCCCTGGGCGGTTGCGCCCGTCCCCTTGTGGGGCTGGGCGGTTGCGCCCGTCCCCTTGTGGGGCTGGGCGGTTGCGCCCGTCCCCTTGTGGGGCTGGGCTGCTACGCCCGTCCCCTTGTGGGGCTGGACGGTTGCGACCGTCCCCTTGTGGGACTGAAGGGAGATGTGGAGAGCAACGATGCTGCCGTCTGGCAGCAGATTCAGCAGGCGCGCACCGTGGGTTGTTTCCAGTTGGAAAGTCCACTATCCCGGGAAAACCTGCTCAACGCCCGTCCGGCCAATTTGACGGAACTGGCCATCGCCGTGGCCATCATCCGCCCCGGACCGGCCCGCTCGGGCATGAAACAGGCCTACCTGAAACATCGCCCCGCCTGCCATCCGCTGCTGGAGCAGCTTTTTCCCACCAGCCGCGGCGCCCTGATCTTTGAAGAACAGATTACCGTCCTGCTGCACCACGTCAGCGGCTGGAACCTGGAACAGGCGGAAATGGCGCGCAAGGAACTCAAAAAGAAAAAAGGTGAAGCGCGATGGGCCGATTTTTTCGAACGGGGTCAAAAAAACGGCTGGAGCCAAGGTGAGCTCGAATTGTTCTGGAAACTGGCCCTGGATTTTTCTTTGTACGCTTTCTGCCAGGCCCATAGCCTGGCCTACGCTTATGTGGCCTATCTTTCGGCCTGGCTAAAAACCAAACAGCCGCTTGACTTCTTCTGCCGGCTGTTTAACGCCAATGGCGGCTATTATCCGTTGCCGATATATGTCGAGGAAGCGAAAAAATCGGGCCTGGCCATCCTGGCGCCAGACGTCAACGACAGCGGCCTGGGTTTTAGCGAAGAGCGGGGAGCCATCCGCTGCAGTCTGCTGGCGGTCAATGGCATAGGTGCCAAGTTGGCGACGCACATCGTGGCCAACCGTGGCGGCGGCTACGGCAGCCTGGAGGATTTCCTGCTCAAGACGCGCCTGGGCGAGCGCGATCTTTCGGCGCTGCTGGCGGTTTCGGCCCTCCATTCTCTGGGCCGCGACGGCTTCAGCCCGCAGGAAAAGCAGGCGAACTGGGAGAAGTATCTCGGCTTTCAGCCATCAGAAGTAGGGGAGGGTTTGAAACCCCCTCAGGTGGCAGACCGATTAAATCCGCCAGGGTAGGCGGATGATCGGTGCTGCCCTCCCGTACATAAGAATAAGAAGATTTAAATTCTTGATCCGGCGTCTTCTGGTTGACTTTGATTTAGAGACTGGATTATAATTTTGCCAGTCCGGATACGCAGAGGAGATGGAAGATGAATACATTCAACCATGTGGACGGCAAAGATTGCGGCAAGGTTGTTTTTTACGGCTTGAGCACCTGCGTCTGGTGCAAGAAGGCGCGGCGGCTGCTCGACGACCTGGGTGTGGCGTACGATTACGTGTACGTTGACCTGCTGGAGGGCGCGGAGCAGGAGCGAGCCATGGCCGAAGTGCGGCGCTGGAATCCCAACGAATCTTTTCCCACCCTGGTGTTCAACGAGTCCAATTGCGTATTGGGTTTTGACGAGAACGGCATCCGCCGGGCGGTGGGCCAGTGACTCCGAGCGTAGAGATTCCGGCCGCTGAGGTCGATAAGTTGCGGAAAAAACTGGGGCGCGAGGCCTTGGCTTCGGGTTACCACCTCAATCCCGACGCCGAATTCACCCGTGATCTGGTAAATGGTCTGTTGGTCAATGAAGAACGCTATGGCTACCCGGTTTGTCCCTGCCGCCTGGCCGCCGGCAAAAAAGCCAATGATTTGGATATCATCTGCCCCTGCGATTACCGTGACGCCGATTTGAACGAGTTCGGCGCCTGTTTCTGCGCCCTGTACGTCGCCCAGAACGTCCTGGAAGGACACCGGCAAGTCGCTGCCATTCCCGAACGCCGGCCGCCGGCGAGCCTCCGCCGGGACGTACAGCCCGATGTTTCGGGGTCCGCGCTTGCCGGCAAGTTGTCCCTGCCCGTCTGGCGCTGCAAAGTCTGCGGCTACCTGTGTGCTCGCGGCGAACCGCCTGATATTTGCCCTATCTGCAAAGCCAAGAAAGACAGATTCGAAAGGTTCATGTAGAGCTCGGAAAGATCTCGGTGTAAGGTATACGGTGTAGGGTGTAAGGTAGAAAACAAATCAAGTTCTTGGTATACGGTGTGAGGTGTACGGTTGACTGTAAAAGAAAAAAGAAATCTTCTAGAGAGAATCCTTATTTATCGTTTTCGCTTCTTGCCTTGAACCGTCCACCGTCTACCGTAAACCGAGTCCTGGAATGTCGCCCTTTACCACGGATGGAAATCGCGGCGTAAATCCGCTACTTGGTTCTTCCAGGTGCGGTGATGAAATTCACCAGTTTTCGGTTCGAAAATGTAGTCCTGTTGCCAGCGGTCATAGTTGTTCAGAACGGTATGCACGGATTCGGCAATGGTGGTCACTTCTTCCACGGTCAGAGTGGGATGCAGCGAAATGCGTACCCAACCGGGTTTTTCCGAAAGATCGCCGTGATTGATTTTTTCGGTGATATGCAGCGATTGTTCGCGATCGACATGGAGTAGGATATGGCCGTAGGTGCCGGCGCAGGAGCAGCCGCCGCGGCTCTGGATGCCAAAGCGGTCGTTGAGGAGATGCACGATCAGGTTGTGGTGGCGATGCAGGGAATAGAAGGAAATGATGGCCAGGCGGTGCGACTGACTTGCTTCGAGTACCTCTACCTGGGGATGAAGGCAAAGTTTTTTCAGCAAAATGTTTTTTAATTCCTCTTCGCGGGTCAGGATAGAAGCGCTGCCCATGTCCTCTTTGAGTTGAATGGCCAGAGCGGCGCGGATGCCCTGTAAAAATCCAGGTGTACCGCCGTCCTCACGTACCTCGATGTCTTCGTAGTATCGTTGTTCGCCCCAGGGATTGGTCCACAGCACCGTGCCGCCGCCAGGATAGTCGGGTATGCGGTTGTGGTAAAGTTCCTTGCTGAGCACCATCACCCCGGCCGACCCGGGGCCGCCCAGAAATTTGTGTGGCGAGAAAAAAATGGCATCTAGTCGTTGCTCCGGGTTTTTTGGGTGCATATCCATGGTCACGTAGGGGGCGGCAGCGGCGAAATCGACGAAGCAGTAGCCGCCGTGACGGTGCATGATGGCGGCCATTTCGGCATAGGGGGTGTGGATGCCGGTGACATTGGAGCAGGCGGTGAAGGAACCGATCTTCAACTCCCGGCCGGAATTGGCGGCCAGGATCTCTTCCAGGTGATCCAGATCGGGGAGGCCGTTGTCGGCGCGGCGGATAATCTTCACATCGCAGCAGCATTCGTTCCATGAAGTGTGATTGGAATGGTGTTCCATGTGGGTGATAATAACGAGCGGTTTGCGGCGGCCGCGAAACGCTGGTTTGGGGTTGGCGCTCTCCGGAATTCTTAGTCCCAGCAGCCGTTGCAGTTTGCAGATTACTGCCGTCATGCCTGAACCGGCAAAAAACAGGGCGTCATCATTATTAGCATGGACGTGGTGTTTGATGATTTGCTGGGCCTGGTGGTAGGCTTCGGTCATGCGCGTGCCGCTCACCGTGGTTTGGGTATGGGGGTTGGCTACAAAAGGCCCCAGGCGGTAGACGATGTATTCTTCAATGGGCCGGTAGAGCCGGCCGCTGGCCGTCCAGTCGGCGTAGATCAGGCGTTTTTCACCGTCGGGAGTAGTGAATGTCTGGTCAATGCCGATAATCTGGTTGCGATAGGGACTGAAATCCTTCACAAGCACCTCACTATCTCTTTTTAGCTATTTTATGCCAATCAGCTGTTGTAGTCAAGCGTTTTTTGTCTGATCCTTATGCAGAATCAGCGTAAAAATCTGATAGTAAAAGCGCGTTCGGGTAAAAAATCGCTGGAAAAAACTGTTTTTTCTGCTGTCGAGAGCCAATGGGTGAAGGATCGTGGTATGGGTGGGGAAAAAGGATAGAGCACGGCATTGAGATAATAGTGGAAACGCTGCGGTACGTCCTGGCAGGTCTGGTATTCAAAAAAGTAATACTCATTAATAAATTTAACTTTCGTCATGGATCCACCTCCCTGGTGAATGGCATTGCCACCTTGTCCCCGAAGGGGGCAGGTTGGCACGGGTTCTTCGAGCCTGACTCTCAACCGTTCTTCATAACTCAGTCAAAACTGTCAAATAACTCGCTTTATGTATAATATAAAAAAAAGTTTTTGTCCATTTTTCTTAAAAAAGTTGTATAATAACTATGAAAAATTAATGCAAATATCATGAGACTCAACGCTGGGTTTGCATTCATGTTGTAAAAATGGGACTTGCTTAAAAAGGATGGAACAAAGTGAATATGAACAAAAAAAATGAAAAGGATTTGGTTTGGCTGACTTTGCGTAAAGAGATTGAGATAATGGCTGACGCCGAACCCATGCTGGCCAGTTATCTGCACGCGGTGGTCTTTGAATCATCAGACTCTCGAAGACGCGCTGTCATTCCTGCTGGCTGAAAAACTGGCCTCGCCACACCTTTCGGCTATGACCTTGCGCGAAGTTATATATCTGGCTTTTTGCGCTGCCAAGGATATCCGCGCAGCTATTCGCCTTGACCTGATGGCAATTGTCAAACGTGATCCGGCGGCACGTGGATTGGCGGAGCCTTTTTTGCATTATAAAGGCTTTCATGCTCTGGAGGCTTATCGTGTTTCGCACTGGCTGTGGGTAGCAGGCCGGCAACCTCTGGCATTATATTATCAGAACCGCATCTCGGAAGTATTTGCGGTAGATATTCACCCGGCCGCCAAGATAGGCAAAGGAATTTTTGTTGATCACGGAACCAGTCTGGTCATTGGCGAAACCTCGCTTGTCGGCGATAATGTCTCGATGCTGCATGAAGTTACCCTGGGAGGTACCGGCAATGAAACCGGCGATCGCCATCCCAAGGTTGGCAACGGCGTTCTCATCGGTGCCGGTGCAAAAATACTTGGCAATGTCCGGATAGGTGACGGCTCCAAGGTTGGAGCCGGCAGCGTGGTCCTCGATGATGTGCCTCCACATACCACGGTGGTTGGTGTTCCAGCCATGGCCGTGGGGCGACCGCGAACCAAAGCCCCGGCTTTGCAGATGGATCAGAATATCAATGGTAAAGCGAAGGGCGAGTAGCATACCGGGCTGGTGAGTGATGAGCCTTTTAATAACAAAGAAATTTTCACTCGTTCCGATACCGGCGAAAAATATCTGTCATCGATTTTGTTTGCAGGGATTGGCAATTGATGTCCATTTTGAAATACAGGGAAAATAATTGTTAGGAAAGAAATATGATCTTATTTGAAAGTGTCAGACACATGAATTTTAGGCGAATGAGGGAGTGTGCCCAGATCATCAGCCGGCTCGATCCGCAGCCGGGCGAACGAATATTGGATATCGGTTGCGGGGATGGATATTATTCCTCAATTATCGCTAAGAAGGGTGCCAAGGTGGTTGGATTTGACTACAGTAAAGACGCCATCGATCGGGCGAAATCATTGTACCATGATCGTAATATTCAGTTTCTCCATATGAATGCTGAGGAAATGGACTTCCCGAGTGAATCCTTTGATAAGGCAGTCAGCTTTTGTGTGATTGAGCACTTTCGCAATGATGAGCATGTTATGCAGCATTTGGCGCGGATTCTAAAACCCCATGGCCGTTTCGTCTTTTCCGCCGACAGTCTTTCCTATCCAAAGATCACTGCCCAAGAAAGAGAAAAACACCGGAAACGTTATCAGGTCAATACATTTTATACGAATCCGGTTGTGCTGGACAAACTGCAGCGCAATGGATTCAAACTGGACACAGCCGCTTACAATCTGAGTTCTTCGCTTTCGCTGTCTTTGGCCCGTTTTTCCTGGAAGCTGGACGATTTGCCTAAAAAGCTTTTTCTGTTGCGGGGGTTCGCTTACCTGATCCTGGGAACTTTGGGGAAAATAGTGTCGGATCTCAGCGAGCACCGGGCCCGTTCCAAGGAATTCGGGCTCACACTGCTGGTCAGTGCCAGGAAAGTATGATGGCCGGAGCACGGGATCAGGGAACGGCTTTCGATTTCCGATCGGCACTGAAAGATGATGCCAATTATCCGATTTTGAAGTACTTGCGGCTCGAAAGATACATATCGCGGCCGATCGAATGGCAAATCGCCAAACTTTTTCTTTTGACCCGCGTCACCCCCAACCAGATCAGTTACCTGGCTTTTTTCATCGGACTTTGCGCCTCGGCCTTGTTTGTCACCGGCCGTCATGCCGGTTTCGTCGGCGGCGCTGTGCTGGCACTTTTTTCAGCATATATCGACGGCGTCGACGGTATGGTGGCCAGAGTCAAAAACCTCGGTTCCAATTTTGGGGCATACCTGGATTTATTTCTCGACCGTTTGACCGACTTCTTTCTTTTCGGCGCCGTAGTTATTGGCTGGTACCGTTTTCGGGGCAATTTTAATCAATTAATCATTGGTTTGATCGGCTTGGTTCTATATAACCTTCAGGTTGCACTTTATTATCTGGTTGAAGCTTTTAAAAAAAATGAAAAAACCGGGCAGTCTGCCGAAGCAAGAGGTTTGTTCTTCTATAGCATTCTGTTGTTCTCAATTCTGAATCGTCTGGATATCCTTGTTTTTATTCTTTTTCTCGAACCTATTGGCAACATCATTTTTCGGATGATCTATTTCTACCGGCAAAGGAAATTTTTTAACTGAACAGATCAATTCGGTCCAATGGTTGTCTTTTTTTTCCGCTCGAGATTCAATAAGAGCATGCCCACGGCGCAAAAGAAGATGGTGCGTACGCGCTTGGTGATCCCCAGGCTGAGGCCAACCGTTCCCGGGATACCGAGGCTCTGAATGGCCAGGATATGGGCACCCTCAGCCACCCCCCATACGCCGGGAACTATGAAGAAAATGGTATTGGCGATCATAACCAGCGATATGATATACACTGCGCTGATAAAGCTGACTGGATGGCCCAAAACCCAAAGGATGGACATTACTTCAATGACACCCAGTATGCGGCCAAAAATGTATAACCCCATAACCATGGTTAACGGCCCTCTGGCCTGCCGGTACAGCCGGCTTAAGTTGGCGTCAAGTGTTTTGAACTGCTTTTCCCGGTCTTGCAGGAAGCGTTTGATCCAGGGGAAAAAGCCGCTGAATTTAAACAAGATGTTGTAAAAACCCTTGATTTGAAAAAACAATATAATCACAATGGCCAAAAAAGATAACCCCACGCAGGCAATACTCGGCCACAGCATTGAGTGGGGAATGTCGATGAAAAAAAGCGATAGCAAAAGCCCGATGGTCATAAATACCAGGCCGCTGATGAATTCAATTGTTTTATCAATCATGACCCCTGGAATCCCCTCTGACAGGGGAATTTCCCGGTTGATCAGATAGGCCCTGGCCATATCGCCACCAAGATTTACGGTTGGCAGCAGGGTATTGAATGCGTCACTGATGATCTTGATGCGTAAAAAAAATGCAAGAGAAATATGGCGGGAAAAATAGTTTTGAATTATTCTCCAGGCCACGGCTTGGAAAAAATACCAACCAAGTCCCAATAAACAGATAGGCCAAAACCAGAACCCCAGGTGATCGATGCTTTCGGTTATAGGATAGATTCCCACCTTTCGGATCAGGTAGATAAAGAGTAGAATACCTATTAAGTTGGCGACCAGCATGATCCCTTTTTTCCACATTTGCCGTTGTTTACCGGGGCCCTGGGTTGGCGAAATGAGATTGGTCATGGCCGGGGTTATAGCAGTTGGGGCAACAAACGTTCGGCTTTGTCCAAAGCGGTTTCATCATCGACATCGATCCAGAAAGAACCGTCAACATTCATGGTGCCGGCTTTTCCCTGGTCGGCAAGGATTTGCACGCCGCCGGACAGAGTATTGTTGCCCATTTGGCCGCTTTTTTCCAGAGCGGAAAACAGGAGTGGGGTGCAAAGGAAAATGCCTGTGTCGAAGGCATTGAAATCGGTAAGTTGTTTGCCGATCGCCTTGATCTGTCCCGCCTCGACCTGCACTCGGGTGACATCGGCCAAGTCGACATATGGCTGACCTTGGATTTGAAAATCCACAGTCAGGACAAGTCCATTATCCCCGCAGGGTTGAGTTTTCAAACGGGATAAAATATCACCGGTGAAAAGATGATCGGCCATGAGCAATATGAATTTATCCTGAATGTGGTCTTTGGCTTTCAGTACCGATATACCGTTTTCTTTTTCCCAATCGTTGTTAAAAACCGTTTTGATCGATAGTTTTTCACGCCGGGAAAGTTTATTTAAAAAACCGGTGAGTTTAATGGAATTATAACCGGTAACCACCACGATATCCTGTAAATCCGCTTTTTTAGCGGCTAGAATTACCCATTCGATCAGCGGCCGCCCACCGATTTGAACTAATGGTTTGCTGTCACCCCGGGCCGCCAAGCGCTTGCCTTGACCGGCGGCGATTATCAAACACTGCAAAGCCTAGTTCTCCCGTCTTCCGGCAATGAAATCTTCCACCATCATTGCGGCCTCTTCATCCGGATATTGCCGGGGCGAATGTTTCATGAAATAGGCGGATGGCGAATACAGGATGCCTCCTTGGCCGCGGTCCAGGGCCAGTTTGCAACAGCGTATGGCATCGATGACCACGCCTGCTGAATTGGGAGAATCTTCGACCGATAAACGCAACTCCAGATTCATGGGGATATCACCGAATAGTTTGCCTTCAAGCCGCAGGAAACAGATTTTGTTGTCTTTAAGCCAGGGTATGTAATCGCTGGGACCGATATGGATGTCGTCAGTGGGCAAAGCTTTTTCCAAAACCGATTGCACGGCTTCGGTTTTTGATATTTTTTTGGAGATAAGCCTTTTTCTATCGAGCATATTCATGAAATCGGTATTGCCGCCCGTATTAAGCTGATAAGTCCGTTCCAATTTGACACCGCGATGTCGGAACAAATTAGCCAGAACGCGATGGACAATAGTGGCTCCCATCTGTGACTTGATATCGTCACCGATGATTGGCAGTTTCCGCTGGGTGAATTTTTTCGCCCAGTCGGGATTGGAGGCAATAAAAACCGGCATATTGTTGATGAAAGCTAGTCCGGCATCCAGGGCGCAGTGGGCATAGAATTTAACGGCTTCTTCCGAACCGACCGGCAGATAGTTGATCATGATTTCGGCGCCTGAATTCTTCAATTCTTTGACCACCGCCGGTTGATCAGCTTCCTTGTCTTTGGCCGGGACTAACCTTGTTTCTTCACTGTAATTCAGAAGATGGGGGGCGAATCCATCCAGAATTTTTCCCATGCGGACGATGATACCGGTTTTGGGGATATTTTTACAAAAAACCTTGGTGCAGTTTGGTTTTTCAAAAATCGCTTCGGCCACATCCTTGCCCACTTTCCGTTTATCAATATCGAAAGCAGCGACAACCTGGATATCGGCTGGCTTGTAACCGCCAATTTTCGGGTGCATCAAGCCGATAAAGTTCTTTTCCTTTGAATTTTTATAGTAGCTGATCCCTTGAATGAGCGAACTGGCACAATTACCAATGCCTACAATGGCGATCCTTATCTTTTTCATTTAAAACTCCTTTATTAATTATAACACATTGTCGCAAGAAAAGTGTCACTTTATTTGCAAAATATGCTCAATAATGTTCCATGTGTCCATTGCGTGTTTAGTGGATTTTGCGGTTTCGCTATTGCATGGACAGGCAGGGCGGCCGACTTATTTTTTCGCCGCAAGCGTTTGCACTTTCCGCTCTTCCAGATATTCCCAACGCAGGTAAGCCGCGGCCAACGCTTTTTCTAACGCCTGCAGGCGTGAATTGGCGGCGGCGACATCGCTCGTGGCGCTGCGGTAGAAAGCGGGATCGGCCAGGGACTGATAGATATGTTTCTTTTCTTCTTCCAGATCTTTGATCTTTTCCGGCAGGGCTTCAAGTTCCCTTTCTTCCTTGAAGGTGATCTTTAAAGTTGCTGGCCGGAGTTTGGCTAGCGGTTTTTTCTGCGGTTTTTCATTGGCCGGGATTTGGGGAATTTCCCTTTGGCGCAGCCAATCGTCGTATCCGCCCACGTATTCCTCGATTTTACCTTCTCCGGCAAAAACCAGGGTACTGGTCACCACGTTGTTTAAAAAAGCCCGGTCGTGGCTCACCAGTAGCAATGTGCCCTGAAAATCAAGGAGCAATTCCTCTAAAAATTCGAGGGTTTCGATATCGAGGTCATTGGTGGGTTCATCCAGGACCAGGACATTGGCGGGCCGGGTGAACAAACGTGCCAGCAGCAAGCGGCAACGTTCTCCGCCCGAAAGGGATTTTACTTTGGTGCGCGCCCGCTCCGCTGTAAAGAGAAATTTCTGCAAATAGCCGATCACGTGTTGGCTGACACCATTGATGATCACCCTGTCGTTGCCGCCGGCCACATTATCGAAAACCGTTTTTTCGGAATCGAGCTGCTCGCGCAATTGATCGAAATAAATGGCCTCCAGGTTGGTGCCCAGGCGGATATGCCCCTGTTGCGGCAATAATTCGCCAAGGAGCAGGCGCAGTAAAGTGGTCTTGCCGCAGCCGTTGGGTCCGATAATACCGACCCGGTCTCCGCGCATGATCACGGTTGAAAAATCGCGGAGCACTTGTTTTCCGGGGTATTGATAAAGGACATTTTCCGCTGCGATGACCAGGTTGCCGGAGCGCTGCCCCGGCTGCAGGGTCATGGTTACTCTGCCAGGCTGTTCCTGCCGCTGCCGGCGTTGGGAGCGCATTTTCAATAGGGTCTTGAGCCGGCCTTGACTGCGGGTGCGGCGGGCCTTGACTCCCTGGCGGAGCCAAGCTTCTTCAACCGACAATTTTTTATCGAAAAGCCGGTTTTGGCTCTCTTCGTTGGCCAGGCTTTCCTCTTTGCGCTGGAGAAAGGTCGCATAATCACAGCTCCAATCCAGCAACTGGCCACGGTCGATTTCAATGATCCGGCTGGCCAGTTTTTGCACCAGCAGGCGGTCATGGGTGACGAGCAGGATAGTGCCGCTGTATTCGGCCAGGAAACCCTCCAGCCAGGAAATGGCTTCGATATCCAGATGATTGGTGGGCTCATCGAGCATAAGGATATCGGGCCCTGAAACAAGGGCTTGGGCCAGCAGCGTGCGTCGCTTCAGCCCCGTGGACAGGGTCGTGAATTCCGCGTCTGGGGGAAGTTTCATATTGGCAATGACCAGGTCAACCTGGCGATGGATTTCCCAACCATTTTCAGCGTCCAACTGTTGTCCAAGGCGGTCAAGACGGGCCATAAGCCGGGTGTCATTACCCTGGTTATCGGCCAACATAGAGCTGGTGTGATGGTAATCGACCAGGAGTTTGCCTTTGGCAGCGAGCCCGGAAGTGACAATGTCGATGACCGAACCGCTGACTCCGGCGGGAATCTCCTGATCCAGGCGGGCGGTAACAATTCCCTGGCCACGGGCGACAGCACCGCTGTCAGGAGTAATTTCGCCGTTGATCAACTTCATCATAGTGGTCTTGCCGCTGCCGTTGCGCCCCAGCAGGCAGACCCGTTCGTGGCGTTCGATATGCAGCTCGACATGGTCCAGCAGCAAAAAGCCGCCGAAACCGATACACACGTCTTTCACACTGAGCAGCGCCATCAGTAAAATGTCCTCACTTTTTCCAATTGTCCGGGCATAATTTGCTATGAGCAAGGAGAATCATCCTCGGAAAAGCGTAGTATACTCTATACCAGCGCCATCTCAAAACTGGCCAATGGTTGGGCCATATGCTACAATCGCTTCATGAAGAAAACGGGACTGCGGACTTCCGCCCCGGGCAAGAAGCTCAGGTTGGGGCTGGGGCTGATCATCTCCGGGCTGCTGATCTGCATCATTGTTTTATTGCCAAGCTGCAAAAACCACGATGCCGCTTTTGTTCACGAGCAAACCCAGCAACAAAACCGCATCGACAACGATTTTTTTGCGGCTTGCCGGCAGGGTGACCTGGAGCAAGTAAAAAAACACTTGCGTCGCGGCGCCGCTATTCTGGCCCGCTCCAATTATCGAACAGCGCTTTTTTCGGCCATGGATGGCGGCTCCTTGGAAGTGATGCAATTCCTGCTGGAAAAAGAGAAAAAACTGGTTTTCATTCCCGATGAATATGGGGTCAAGCCCCTCGGTTACCTGGTGCGCGGGCAGGGGAACTTTAAACCTGATTCGGAAAAAACATTGCTTTTGGCCGCCTTGAATCTGTTAATCGCTGCCGGGGCCAATGTTAATGAAAGCGATATTTACGGCTATGGATTGACCGAGATATTTTATGTCTCCGGCCATTTCGCTCCGGATGTGGCTGAAATTCTGATATCCAGGGGGGCGCTGGTAAACCACAAATCGCTTGCAGCCTATCGCGACAGTTTCTGCGATGTCGATTTTACTTTGCCAGCGGGGTCGACCCCGCTGGACAAATATGAAGCCTTGCTGGAGATAGTTCCAGCCGAGAATGATTTTATGGTTTTCAGAAATTCCATCATTGGCGTCATCCGGATTTTAAAAAAGCACGGTGCTGTTAACGGAGCTTGGGCGGCCCAAAAGCGTTGAAGTATCAGCTCTCTTCGATACGCACCGAAACCATCGGATCGCCCTGTTTGATGGCGTCGACCACATCCTGTCCCTTTAGCACTTTGCCGAACACGGTATGGCGGCCGTTAAGGTGTGGCTGCGGCGCATGGGTGATGAAAAATTGGCTGCCGTTGGTGTCGGGTCCGGCGTTGGCCATGGAGATTACCCCGGTTTCGTGCTTCAGGGGATTGGTGCGTGTTTCGTCGGCGAAACGATAGCCCGGACCGCCGCTGCCGCTGCCACTGGGATCTCCTCCCTGGATCATGAAGTTGGTGATGACGCGATGGAAAATGAGGCCGTCGTAGAAATTTTCTCGGGCCAGGAAAACGAAGTTGTTGACGGTTTGCGGGGCGTACTCGGGGAAGAGTTGCAAAACGATTTCGCCTCTGGCGGTAGCTATGCGGGCCAGGTAATTTTTTTTGCTGTCGATGGTCATGGGCGGCGGATTTTTCCACTGTTTGGCGGTCATGGTTCACTCCTTATTATTTTTTCCGGTTCCGAAATTCCTTCCGGACCATTTTTATTATCGCACAGCGGCCATGCGTATGGCAATATGTATCGAATACTAAAATTCCTCAGCAAAACATTCTCAGAATTAACAACCAAATAAGCTGCAAGCCTGTTTTGAGCGAATCCGCCGCAGGCGGATAAGGCCAAATCCGGGTGAACGAACGAACAGGCTTGCTTCATTAAAGTTGCTGGGGAATTCTGTAATGGGATTTCTTTTCTCTGGTGCTTACGGTAGAATGGCAAGGGTTCACTAGGAGGCGAAGATGTCCATGATCGGTATGGGGATTTTTCCCTTTCTTTTCTATTACCTGTACGCGGTGGTGCCCCTGGCGCCGCTGGTTTACCTGTTCATCAAGTGGCGCGCCTACCGCGACGGCCGGCTGGTCGACCCCTGGCTGGGAGCGGCAGTGCTGCTGTACTACTTCTGGACACTGGCTCTGCACCTGGCCCTTTTCGGTATGTGCCTGGCTCTCGCCGGCCTGATCAAGGGCCCGAACGCCGCGGAGCTCAAACCCGGCCTGGGCTTGCTCAGCGCCGGCGTGATCGCCCTGCTGGCCACATTTTTCGCTCTGAACCGCGTGCCATCCTCGCCGCTGCGGCCGCAAGTCTGGCGCGTTTTCAACGCCCTGAACCTGCTCATTTGCGGCCTGCTGGCGCTGGTCGCCCTGTGCGCATCTGCCATACTGCTCTTTGACGGTAAGATTGCGGACCTGCGCCTACCGTTGCCGGCCTTGGTCATCTTCGGTGCAGCCTGGAGCTGGTTTCTGCGCCTGCTGCTAGCCAAAACGAAAAAATCAGCTTGAGTGTAGAAACAGGAGTAAGAATAATAATAATGAGACAATCCCCATAGGTTAGGGGTTTGAGGTTGAAAAAAATATGCGGGCGGGTTTAATCCCCTACGGGGACAAGCACCCGCCCTACATTATCTTTTTCTGAATTTGATCTTGAAATTGACACTTTCGGACCCATCTGTTACAATTTCCCCTGGCCGGAGGTAGTCACACTATGGTTTCAGCAAGTTCCGGCAGTAGTCACACTATGGTTTCAGCAAGTTCCGGTAGCCGCTGAAACCATCAAGTGTGACTATACCAACACTAGATGTTTTTGACAATACATAGAAATGGTCAAAAACATAGAGTTGGTACCGCTGAAACCATCCAGTGTGACTATCCCCCTTGGGGATATACAAATCAATCCCTCACCTGATGGTTCGGGATGATTTGAAGTATACCAACACTAGATGTTTTTGGCGACTTACTGAAATTGCCAAAAACATAGTGTTGGTAGATGGCAGAGCGGTCGATTGCGGCGGTATTCGCAGTATGATTTTCCCTTATTTCAGAGAGATGGGGAAAATCATCTAGTGCGAATATACCCGCACTAGATGTTTTCGGCGAATTATAGACATAGCCAAAAACATAGTGCGGGTATCTTGAAAACCGTTGTCCCATATGAATTGACAGATATTCGACCATCTGCTACAATTCACTCTGGCCGGAGGGATGGCAGAGCGGTTTAATGCGGCGGTCTTGAAAACCGTTGTCCTGGAAACGGGACCAGGGGTTCGAATCCCTTTCCCTCCGATTGAAATCACCGAAATTAGTATAGTCGGGAAAGGGGAAGAGAACCCTTGGGGACCGGGGGGTTCGACAAATTCGCGAACCGCGAATTTGGACCGCGAGCGCAGCGAACGGCCCCGCAGGGGTGAGTGGCAGCAGCCGCTCATCCATCCTTTCCCTCCATATTCGCACTATGATTTTCCCCAAGTCCGGAAAGACGGGGAAATCATCCAGTGATGGTATATTCCCCAGCTTTTTCCCCTAAAAAATACCGTTGTACTTGTGCCGGTTTTTGTGCGGGGTGAACACCGCATCACAAAATGGTCACAAAAAATGCTCCGATTTCTTCTATTGAAATAAAAATGTCTTTTTTTAAAGATTTGTTTAAAGTAAAATGGAAAAGTTGTAATATTAAAAAAAGGAGAAAAATGGTTGAGAATTCTGATTTATATACTATGCAATTTAAAATTGCAGACATCTTCCCTCATGATAATATTTTAGCTCGACACATGGTGAGGATATTTTTGATCATAAATCAACTAACATATGTTCATGAAAAATTTATTGAATTGCAAGACGACGAATCAATTAATAAAGAAGGGAAAAGTCTATTTTTGTTGAGATTAAACTGTTCACTTTTAAGAGAAGCAATGAAATTGTTTTCAGAAGCTGAAAAAAATCATGAATTTTTAAATTTGCTAAGCCAACTTCCTGCAGAAAGCAAGGAAATGTTGGATGAATTTCGGAAATTTTACGAACCTTATAATGGATCATTCACGGAATTAATATTAAAACCAGTAAGAGACAATTTTTTCCATTTTATTGATGATTCAGGCATTGAATCTCTTTTAAAAAAAAATGCTCAAAATATAAGTGAAATAATTTTTGGAAGAAGATTTAAAGATTTATATGTTAAATTCGCCGACGATATTTCATCTGATTTGCTTGTCGATCAATTGAAAAAATCAGGCTTAACATTAATTGATGCTATAAAAGATGTATCAAGAATTGGAGTTATAATATTAAAAATATCAGAACAGCTAATGACTATTTATTTGAAACCATTCTTATAAAATTCTTAATAAAATAATGGTATAAGTTATGGGGTGATTTCGTCCTGGAATAATCTCTAATTCTTTGCAAAGGGATAATCAATGGTAACGGTCTACCTGGAAAAAGACGACCAAATCTAGCCATATCAGCCAAAAAATCCATATATGTCGGCTGCCCCTTTTTATTAGTTCTGAACCCGATTGGGAAAAAATTAAAACTATTTTTGCTGACCGATTTTTCCCTGGCGCAACTTCGATTTTTACAAACGATTATCGGGTCCGGAATTTCTGGATGCGGTTGTTCCCTAAATCCGCGACATAAATATTGCCTGAGGCATCAATGGCAATGCCGTAGGGATAATTGAATTGGCCGTCTCCGCTGCCGAAAGAACCCCATTTGGCTATGAAACTTCCTGAAGAAGAGAATTTTTGGATTCGATGATTGCCGGAATCAACCACAAACACATATCCCGAAGCGAATACCGCAATTCCGGACGGCCGGACAAACTGGCCGTCGCCGCTGCCCTGCTCACCCCATTTACCCAAAAAGGCGCCAGAAGCAGAAAATTTCTGTATACGATGATTGTTGTTTGTGTCGCAGACAAACACCTGCCCCGAGTCATCGACAGCGATCCCCTCCGCATTATAAAACTGGCCGTCACCCGTACCGAAACTCCCGAATTTCATTAGAAAATTACCCTCTGAATCGAACTTCTGTACACGGTCATTCGCAGTATCCATCACATAAATATTCCCCAGAGTGTCATTGGCAATACCCCGCGGCCATTTAAACTCCCCATCCCAGCTTCCATACTCTCCCCATTTTTTGATAAAAGTGCCTCCGGCTGTGAATTTCTGAACCCGGTGGTTGTTCATCTCCACGACAAAAACATTGCCCGACAGATCAAATGCAATTCCATAGGGTAACTGAAAATTTCCATCCGAATAACCGAATGACCCCCATTTTTGGACGAATTGGCCGGAAACATCAAATTTCTGAATTCTATGGTTTGCCATATCCGCCACAAAAATATTTCCGGATTTATCAACAGCGATGCCACAGGGGCTGCTAAAATATCCATCCCCCGATCCTGAGGAGCCCCATTTCTGGACAAAAACAAATATAGAATTCAAAACCGCATCAACCCGGGCTGTCTGATCTTTGGAAACCATGACCTGAATGGAAAAATCTTCAAATGAAGAGAGCGTAAGTTTCAAGCTATGGGAACCGGGGGAGACTCCTTGCACAAGCGTATTCGTCACTGATCCAATATCCTGATCATCCAGAATGATTTTGGCTCCCGCAGGCTGCGAATTGACCTGAATACTTCCCCATTCCTCCACCTTGCAACCTGTGTTGATGGTAATCAGTAGTAAAATTCCTGCAAAAAAAAATCTCCATTTTTGAAGAACCATTCCATACCTCCTGTCCCTATCAATTCATTTATAGAATTAATTCAACTCCCAAGTCAAGATAATTTAAAACAGGCGGTACCTTTTTTCCCGTGGAATGAATGCATAACCCTATTTATACTCGTGAATCATTGATGCTCGTTGGAAAGGAAATGATTAAGGGATGATCAGTTCCTGGCCGGGAAATATCTTATCGGGGTCCTTCAGCTTATCCTTGTTGGCCTCGAAAATCTTCATGTAATCATTGCCATTGCCGTAATATTTTAGGGCGATCTTGGACAGGGTGTCGCCGGCCACGACTTTGTGGATGCGTTGGGTTGGGGCGGCCTTGGGCGCGGGCGCGTCGGTCAGGAAAGTGATCTCGGCCATCAGGTCCTGCTTGTAGTTCACGTCGACCATCTTGATCTGGTTCCAAATCTTATTGACGTCGTCCTTGGTCTTGGCCTGGCCGCGGATGACCAGCTTGTTGTCCTGGACGTGCAGGTTCTGCAACTGCACTCCCAGCGTGTTCATCACGTTCAGAACCGATTGGTACTTCAGCTTTAATTGATCTAAATTCACATCCATCATGATTCCTCCTTTTGGGATCGAGAGCTGCAAAACTTCATCGATCCGCTTCTGCAAACATTTTAGGCTGGCGACAGTGAATTGTCAAATAAAAAAAAATTTGTTTGCCCTAGATTTCCCATTTTCCTTTGGTTACCATTTTTTCAATATGTTTGACGCGAGCAAGGAGGAACCTATGAGACTAAATGCGCCGAGCAAGATTTCCTGATTTATTATAGGAAACAGAAGTGGGTTCCGTTTCAGGTTTTGTTTCAAGTTGCCAAGCAATCTGCTAAAATAATGGCATGGCCAAGAAATTTTCCTTCGAAAGGTACATTTGGTTCCATTCCAAGCTTAAGGCCGGGCGCTATCCCAAGCTCGCCGATTTGGCGGAAAAATTTGAGATTTCCGGGCGCCAGGCGGCGCGGGAAATCGATTTCATGAAAAACTTTTTTTCGGCCCCAATTGAGTATTTGCGCGAGCGCAACGGCTATTACTACACCGAATCGGGGTTTGAGCTGCCGAACATTTGGCTTGGCCAGGAGGAGATCGTCGCCCTGATCATATCCAAGCGCATTTCCACGGCCATTCCTGATCAGCGGCTTAAAAAAAAGATCGATTTTTATTTCAAGAAAATAGCCAGCTGCACCGACTTTGATTTCGAGGATTTGGAAAAAAGGATATCGCTGAAAAACATCCATTATTACACCGTGGCTCCGGAAATATTCGCCAGCTGCGCGTTCGCCCTGGCCAAGAACCGCAGAATGCGTATCAAGTACCGTTCGGCCTACCGGGACGAAATCCATGAACGCGAGATCAGCCCGCTGCACCTGCTGCTCTACCTGGGCAATTGGCACCTGATCGCCTATTGTCACAGCCGCGGCGACCTGCGCGATTTCGTTTTGTCGCGCGTAGCCGAAATGGAAATCCTCGCCGACCTGGTTAGCGAGGAACTGCTGGCCCGAGATATCAAGGAGATGATCGACAAGCATTACGGTATCTTTTTGCAGGGCGAGGAGAAGCGGGTCAAGGTGAGGTTTCGCGGCCGCAGTGTCGGCATTGTCCGCGACCAATTGTGGTTTGCCGGGCAGCAGGTTACTGAGGAAAAAGATTCCCTGCTGCTCAGCTTTCCGGTCACTGACTACCGCGAAGTGCTCGGCGACATCCTACGCTTTGGCGCCGATGCCGAGGTCCTGGAGCCAGCCGAACTCCGGGAGTTAGTTAAGGAAACGGCCGCCTGCATGGCCAGCCTCTATTCAGGTTCGAATTAAATCATCTCATTCTTCCAATAGCGGCCCGTTCAAAAAACAAAAAAAATTATTTTCCTGCACTATGACACGATTTGTCATAGTGGCCGCTTTATATTGGAGGCAGGAGGATACAATGAAAAAAGGACAAATGAGCTTGTTCACGACGAACGACCTTGGCCAGGCTATTATGGTTGCCAAGGATTTGATAACTATTGCCTGCGATTACTTGGCTCAGTGGGGCGATGATTGCCTGGACGATCTGGATACCCCGGCCTTCATCCGCTCAATTTTTTCCGAACACGGCATGAGCGCCGTCCAAAAAGCCGGTTGATTCTGAGTTTTTTCGCTTTGAGGGATCAGCGCAGTTTTTTCACCCGCAGGGAGACGGGCTGGATCTCCAGGGAAACATAGGTCACGGAATACGTTTCCTTGTCCTTGATACTGGCGTAGAGGCCGGCGAAACGCTCGGTCTTGCGCAGGGTCCACTGGCTGCCCGTGCCGCTGCCCTTGCTGTCGAGCGTGAAGGCAATGCCGGACGTTTCGCTCTTTTGGTTTTCGGCCATGCCGTCGACCAGCATGTTGCGGAAGGCGTCGGGGGCGAACAGGTTGGATTCCAGGGGATAATCCACGTTGGCTTCCTTGCCTTTGATGACTGGCTTGCGTTCGGGACGGGGCAGGGGAGTGTGGGTGGCGGTATTATAGCGGTCGCCCTCCTCGAGGTAATGCAGGACGATGCCCTTGGCTTTGAACCCGTTGTCCGTCGACCAGGTGAAGTCGCCGGCGGCTTTGGCCGCGGCTACGTCGACGACCAGGATCCCAGAACTCCCCAGCACTTCGACCGTGTCGCCCTGGCAGACGGCGGCGGTGTCCTCGTCGATGCCCACGCCCAGCCAAACCTTGGGCAGGGCGTAGATGGCCATGAGCAAGCGGCCGATGCGGCCGCGCTTGAGGAAATGCTGGTCAACCAAGCCGCCGCTGAAAAAGCCCAGGCCGTTGGAAATGCTTACGCCCTTGGCTTCGGGGCAGGAGTCGGGCTTGTAAGCGGCGCCGGCGGTGAGCGCCTTCATGCTGTAGCCGTCGCAGATCATGGGGTCGCACATCATGGCGGCGCCGGCGCTGGAGCCGCCGATCACCGCGCCGTCGGCATAGATCTTGCGGATGCTGGCCAGCAGGGGCGCGTCCTCGCCGGTTGCCTTTTTAAGTGTCTGGTTGTAGCGGATCTGGTCGCCGCCCACGAAGTACACCGCCGTGTATTCGAGCATGTCTTTGGCCAGTGCCTCGTCGAAGCCGTTGCGCGCCCACTGGGTTTCGTCCACGTCCTTGGTCGTCGGGTCGTCGAGAATAGAAATGGGGAAAACCCGGATATGATCGGCCGGAACACCCATGCGGGCAAAGTCGGCTGCACTCGCGCTGCCGCTGGCTGCCGGCTCGACGCTGGCGGCCGGAATGATGGCAAGGCGGATGTGTTCCAGCCCGCCGCCCAGCTCGATGAAGCGCCGGTAAACGCGGTCCAGGGAAGAATTGATGGCGCCACCCATGATCACCAGGCTGCCCTTGCCACCGGCCTGCCCAGACAGCAGAACGGCGCTCAGAAGCCAAATTGTCCAAAAATAACCATATTGTTTTTTCATTTTTCAATCCTTTGTTCCATTGCCGAATTCCTCCACTGTAAGCGGTAAAAAAAAAATCATTATACACTTTCTTCGGGAAATTGGAAAGTTTTATCGCGAAAAGCGGAGACGGCGCGGGCAAAATTTTTCATTACCCAGAGGTGGGCCCTGGCCTGGGTCAGGTTGTAAAGCGGCCAGGGAATGGTGGGCCGGTAGTCGTGAATGGCCACCAGAGCTGCGCTGCCGTTGAGAACTTCACGGAATTCGAGGCGCGGTCGCCGGCTGGGCCGGTCGATTTTTTTGGCCAGAATGCCGCCGCTGATGTAAAAAAGCTGGCGATCTGAAGTGGTGCTGCGCTCCCTGGCAAAGCGCAATTCCAGCAAAGAAATTTTAAAAAAACGGCTGCCGATGGTCAGATTGCCGGCGCTGTCGGTATCGGCGCGGAGCAGGATATGGAAAAAGCGCGGCAGCCAGGCGGTGAATTCCAGGGCCAGCCAGCGGGCCGTTTTTCCCGGCGGCAGGGAGATTCGTTGCAGCGAACGGACGGTGTTTTTATCGGCGGCCGGAATGCGGTGTTTCGAGCGTGCCAGGGCCGTGTGGATAGTCTGAAAGTTTTCACCTTTTATTTCCTCGGTCATTGACGCCCGCACGGCCTGCTCCAATGATAGTCCGACAACACCAGCTTGTTGTTGAAAACTAAGGTCTCTGGCCACCAAGGAGTGTTTCAGGCTTTCCACCAGCGGTGCCACCAGCTGCCGGGGGAAACCGCTGATCAGAGTCAAAAACAATTTGGAAAGGCCGAGCAGCGGCAAGGGCAGGCGGATGAAGAAGCGTTTTAACCCCAGAATGCGGGCGCTGCGGCGCAGGAGCTCTCGGTAGGAGAGAATGTCAGTGCAACCGATGTCATGGCTGCGGTTGTCGTCGTCCGGGTGTTCCAGGCAGTAGCGGAGGAGATGGATGACGTCTGTCAGGGCCACTGGCTGGATCAGCGAATCGGACCAGCGCGGGCAGAAAATCAGCGGCGCCCGTTCCAGTACCGAACGGAACATGCCGTAGGATGAGCCGCGCAGGCCGATGACGATCCCGGCCCGCAGCGTGGTTACCGGCACGCCATGGGCGCCAAGTGTCTGTTCCACTTCGCGGCGGCTCTGGATGTGGCGTGAAAGGGCTGCTCCTTCGGGGATCAGACCGCCGAGGTAAATGATTTGCCTGATCCCAACCTGGGCGGCGGCGCGGGCGAAGTTGTCAGCGCTGATCAAATCCATGTCCTGGAAATTGCCCTGGGTGAGCCGGGCCGAAGGCAGCATGGAATGGACCAGGTAAAAAGCGGCGTCGGCCCCGGCCAGGGCCTGCTCACATTCGAACCGGGAAAAAAGATCGCAATGGCGCCATTCGATGCCCGGGCAGGTTTCGGGCAGCGGCGGGCGGCGGGTCAGGCCGATGACCCGGTATTCCCCGGCCAGTTCCTTGGCCAAAGCCATGCCGATAAATCCCATGGCTCCGGCGATGACGATGTTTTTCATAATTTCCCTGTATCCTTGCCCATTGGCTTTATATCTATTTTACCCGTATTTCTCACTCATTGCAATCAGAAACTTGCCGGCGCTAAAGCGTTGTTTTTTTGGCAAAGTTCGATTATAATCAACCATGTTTCCGTAGTGACAGGGCTTGTCCCCTGGGGGACGCGACCTGTCACTACCCTAAAACCGCTTCATCAAGGAGTTCCGGAATTGATCCTGGCCGTTAAATTTTTACTGCTGGTCGTTTTACTGATCCTGCTGTTGCGCTGGAAGGTCGATCTTGCCCTGGCAGTTTTCCTGGTCAGCCTGCTCACCGTGGTCCTGTTTGCCATCAACCTGAAATTGGCGGCCAGCAGCGCCTGGGCAGGAATCAGCGCCAGGGAAACCCTGGAGTTGTTTTTAATTATCGTGCTGGTGCAATATATCGGCACCGTGCAGAAAAGCCGGCGCATGTACGACCGCCTGATCGATTCCCTTAACACCATGATCCGCGACAAGCGCTTGGTGGCCATTGTCTCGCCGGCCATTATCGGCTTCCTGCCCATGCCGGGAGGGGCGCTGCTATCGGCGCCGCTGGTTGATGTTTCCACCGCCAAAATGAAGCTGAAGCCGGCGTTCAACGCCTTCCTCAACTTCTGGTTCCGCCACGACTGGGAGCTGATCTGGCCACTCTACGCCGGGCTGCTGCTTTTCCAGACCATGTCGCGTATCCCCATGCGCCGGATCATAATGTTCCAACTGCCTTTTTCGATCCTGCATATCGTTGCCGGCCTGGCTGTTGCCTTCTGGTATTTCCGCCGCTACGGCATCGAACGGGAACATCCCGGCCCGAGTAGCGGCATCCATGCCACGGTGCGCGATTTCTTTTCCGGAACCTGGCCGATCCTGGCCGTCATCCTGCTGTTCTTTGTGAAGATCCCGCCCTTGCTGCCGCTGCCCCTGCATTGGGCGCTGCTGCTGGTCACGGTGCTGCTGAGCGTATTGAAAAAGGTCGGCCCCAGGGAAATCGGCTCCATAGTCTTTGCCAAAACCACCATCCGCAGCCTGCTGGTCATCGCCGCGGTCATTGTTTTTCAGCGCCTGATCGAAGTTTCGGCCGCCTTCGAGGTGCTCAAGACCATGAACATTTCACTGGGGGTTGTGGTGCTGTTCATTTTCCTGGTCTCCTTCACCGTGGCTTTCCTGACCGGGGTGAACACGGCTTATATTGCCATCGCCTTCCCGGTCCTTCTGCCCCTGATCCAGCATTTGCCCAATTATTTTTACCTTTCGCTCTATATTTATGTCATTGGCTTTGCCGGCATCCTGGTCTCGCCGCTGCACCTCTGCCTGGTCCTGACCAACGAATATTTCGGGGCTTCCCTGCTCGATGTCTACCGCTACATGGCCGTGCCCATCCTGGTCATGATCCTGCTGGCCACCGGGCTGGTATTGATATTGTAAAAGGCAAGAAGCCAAGCTATTGCAATTTCAATGAAATTTTCTTAATATCATATCATGAGTCAAATTGATTTTCCTATCAGTCTTTTGGCATTGATGCGAAGCTAACGCACGTGACGTTTAAGGATTAGGTCAGCGAGCGATGAGGCAGGTGTTTATGAAGTATGGCATCATCAGTAAGACTGATTTAAGCCGCTGGTTTGATTCTCTGAAAGGCAGAGGCAAGATCTATGGACCCAAGAGAAAAGAAAATGCCTTTGTTTTTCGCCCTGTTAATGAGTTTGCGGAGATGTCGCTGATTTATATCCCGACGATACTTCCTCCGAAAAAATATTATTTCCCCCAGAAAGAATTTCTCTTTAAATTCAAGATCAAGCCGTTTAAGACAAGCAAAGCTATCAAAAAGTTCGAAGAATTTATCCTGTTCGGCGTTCATACGTGCGATATCGCCGGCATCCAATGCATGGACGTGGTTTTCAATGAGAAACCCGCAGACCCGAATTATCTCAATAGAAAAGATAAGATGACGATCATCGGTATCGAGTGTATGGATTATTGCGATCGCTACGCCAATTGCGCAGCCGTCGGAACGCATATCTATAAAGGCGGCTATGACATCATGCTCACCGATGTCGGCGACGCGTATGTGCTGCACGTCAATTCCGAAAAAGGCGAAAATCTTGTAAAGGGTAAAAAATATATCCGCGCCATGGAGACACATGACGAAGAAAAGCTGAATCGGGCGCTGGCAGAAAAATCAAATAAATTCCATAATGAATTTAACGGTACACTTGCCGAGATCGATCAGGCTTTTGCGGACGGGTTTTTTAGCACGGTGTGGGCGGATGTCGGCAGGCGCTGCGTGGGCTGTACGAATTGCACGGCGGTCTGCCCGACATGTTATTGTTTTGATGTTGTCGATGAAGTTTCGCTGAACCTTAATGATGGCGGTCGTTACCGGGTCTGGAATTATTGCCAGATGGATGATTTTGCCAGGGTCGCTACAGGCGAAGATTTCAGGCCTGGAAGGGACTCGCGCCAAAGGCACCGTTATTACAGGAAATTCCAATATTCGGTCCGTAAATATAACAAATATTTTTGTACGGGCTGCGGACGTTGCACACGCACCTGCATGGCCAATATCAGCCTTATTGAGACCGTGAATTCGCTCTTGGATGAGAGGCGCAAACGATGAATTCCCATCAGGCCTTTCTTGAAATTTTAAAAACTTCGCCCTATAAGCCGATGAAGGCAAAGATCATCAAGACGCATGATTATACGGCTCATGAAAGGTTGTTGCGCATCGTTTTGGAAGATGAAAGGGAATTGGGCCATTGGCCCGGCCAGTTTGTCGAGCTTTCCCTATTTGGTTTTGGCGAAGCGCCGATCTCTGTCTGCTCATCGCCTACGGAAAAAGGCTATTTTGATCTGACCGTACGCCGGGTCGGTGCCGTCACCGAGGCATTGCACCGCTTGAAACGCGGCAACGTGCTTGGGATCCGCGGCCCTTATGGGAATGGATTTCCTCTGGACAAGATGCATGGGAATAACATCTTGATCGTTGCCGGAGGTTTGGGGATCGTGCCGCTGCGCGCGCTTATCCATTACATCCTGGACAAAAGAAAAGATTTTGGCGAGGTGCAGATCCTTTTGGGATGCAAGACGCCCCAGGATGTGCTGTTTAACGACGAGATCGCGCATTGGCGCAAGCGCACCGATATCAAATTCAGCTGTACGGTCGACAAAGCCGATCCTGATTGGAAAGGCAATATCGGCCTTATTACGGGTCTGATTCCCGGCGTAACGCTGAGGCCTCAACAGACGTACGCTGTGGTTGTCGGCCCGCCCATTATGTATAAATTTGTCATTGCCGAATTGCTAAAAAAGGGGATCCCCGAGCAGCAGATCGTGGTGTCGCTTGAAAGAAAGATGAAGTGCGGTCTGGGAAAGTGCGGAGCCTGCCAGGTGCGCAACATCTATGTTTGCCAAAGCGGCCCGGTATTTACTTTCGCTGAACTCAAGGAATTAGAGGGAGAGTGTCACGAAGGAGAATGTCATGTCTAAGCCAAAAGTGGCTTTTTTTGAATTTACCGATTGCGAAGGCTGCCAGCTGGAAGTCCTTAATTTGGGCCCTGATTTTTTAAAATTTGCCAGTGCCGTTGATATCGTCAATTTCAGGGAGATCATGAGCGAAGATGGCCAGGATTATGATATTTTGATTGTCGAGGGGAGCGTGGCCTCCAGGCATGACGAAGAACGGCTTAAAAAAATCGCCAGCCGCGCTAAGATAATTGTGGCGTTAGGGGCATGCGCAACGACGGGCGGCGTCAATAGTCTGAAAAATAGCAGATCCCTGGCTGAACAAAAAAAAATAGTTTATGGAGATGTGGACCCGGTGCCCGACGCGATCGCAACCAAAGCTATCGCTGAGGTAGTCCAGGTTGATTATTATATCCATGGTTGCCCCATTTATGGACCGGAGTTTTTAAAAGTCATGGAGTGTGTTCTTTTAGGCAAGCCTTATCGTGTCCCGTCTTATCCGGTATGCGTGGAATGCAAGCAGAACGAGAATGTTTGCGTTTATGAAAAAGGGCAGTTTTGTTTGGGACCTGTGACGCGCGCGGGCTGTAATTCCTGGATGATCAATCACGGGAGTGTTTGTTTCGGTTGCAGGGGGTTGATCAATAATCCTGCAGCCGATGCCCAGAAAGATATCCTTAGCAAATACGGCTTGACCGTCGAAGGGATACTGGACCGTTTTTCATTATATTGCAACAGCAAAAATGAGAAAAGCAAATATGGCAAAGAATTCCAAAAGTAAAAACGTCAAAATAGCGGTTCGCTACCTGACGCGCGTCGAAGGGCACGGGGATATCACCGTTGATATCAAGGCCGGTGAATTGAAAGAATGTAAGTTCAAGGTCATCGAATCCCCCCGTTTTTTTGAGACGATGCTGGCCGGCCGCCTTGTTTATGAAGCTCAGCATCTTACATCGCGGATCTGCGGTATTTGTGCATGCGGACACAGCATCGCTTCTTTAAAAGCAGCAGAGAGCGCCATAGGTGTTGTGCCTGGTGAAGAAACCATCCGCTTGCGCAAACTCCTTCTTTATAGCGAGGTAATGGATAGCCATCTCCTGCACATGTATATTTTAGCGGCACCGGACTTTTTTGGAGTCAAAAGTATCATGCCGTTGATCAAGACGAATAAAACCGTTGTCGAGAGGGCGTTTCGTATGAAAAAACTCTCCGATGGGGCAGGTGAAATCCTGGCCGGACGCCATACGCATCCTATCTCTTTTGCCATAGGCGGCGTGACCAAAGTCCCTTCTAAAACTCAGTTGAAAAAACTCTATTCCATGATGCTTGAAGCAAGAAAAGATTTTGACGCAACGGTCGAATTGTTTCATAAATTTAAAATGCCCCAGTTTGAAAGAAAGACACAGTACGTGGCGCTTTCAAGCGAGAAAGAATATGCGTTTTACGATGGATTGATTAATATCAACAATAAAGAACTCGCGGATCCTATGGGGTACCTGGGTCTTATCAGGGAAGAAACCCGTGATTATTCGTCTGCAAAATTTGCGTCTGTGGCCGGCGGTACTTATATGGTCGGGGCCTTGGCGCGTTTTAATTTAAACGGTGACAAACTGGATAAGCGCTCCAAAGAAGTTGCCGCATATTTGGGTTTAAAGAGGCCTTGCTATAATCCTTTCATGAATACCGTGGCCCAGGTGGTCGAGTGGGGTTATTGCCTGGAGGCTTCTATTGCGATCATGGAGGATATTTTAAAAAACGGGATCGATAAAAGAAAAGTTCTCGTGACGACATTTCCGACCAAAGATCACTGGCCTATTAAAACGCGGGCCGGCAGGGGTGTGGGTATTGTCGAGGTTCCCCGGGGCATCCTTATCCATGATTATACCGTTAATGGAAATGGCATCATCACCGCCGCCAATTGTATTATCCCGACCAATCAAAATATCGGCAATCTGCAAGAAGATATGAGAAAGCTCGTCCTTGAGATTGTCGGTTCCCAGAATCAGGAAGAGATGATGCAAACGCTGGAGATGCTGGCCCGCGCTTACGACCCTTGTATCTCTTGTTCGACCCACATGCTTGATGTCAAATTCATTTAAAGACCTGGCGATTATCGGCCTCGGCAATACATTACGCCGTGATGACGGCGTCGGGATCCATATTTTAGCTCTTTTGCAGGAGACGCTTAAGAGCAAAAAGATCGCTTTTTTAAATTTCGGGATCGCCAGCTTCGGCCTTATCAATTATATGAAGGAGTTCAAAAAAGTTCTTTTGCTGGACGCCATCGATGCCGGCCTGCCTCCGGCTGATCTTAAGATCTTTAAGTTTCATGAAGCCTCTTTCCTCGTCAGAGAAAAGAAAGTCTCGTCTCATGAGCTATCTCTTGGCGATCTCTTGGGGTTATGCATTGTCCTTGGTGTTTCGGCGGATGTCTATATCGCCGGGATTCAGGTCAAGGATACTGCTTACGGCCTTGAAATGACAAACGAATTGGAAAATGCCAAACGCCGCATTGCCGGCGAAATTAGTAAATTCATAGACAGCTGGAGTAGCGATCAAATTTTATCCCTTCATTAACAGCCGAGTCGATTTTTTCAGAGATTTAAAATTCAATTCTTTGGGGAATCTGTACGCTGCGGTGTCCCTTTTCTTCCTTAATTGATGATTCCGTTTTCTTTCAATATTTTTAAGAATCTGTGCACTCCAAGGCCGTCGACCAGCTTCCTGCCGGTTGCGCCCATCTCTTGGCGGCGCTCGGGGGTCAGGGGTGCAAGAATATCTCTGAATGAATCAATGGTCAGGGCTTCCAGTTTGCCGAATTTCAGGCCGGCCTGGTGATCGGCCCAGGCGGCAGCCAAAATTTCCTGGCCGGGCTCCTGGCAGAAATACAAGGCCGGTGTGCCCGCGGCGGCGGCTTCCAAAATCTCTTCTCCGGCCGGGACAAGTGCCAGGTCGGCTTCGAAATAGGCGCGGGCCGGGCTTTCGCTCTTGCCGCAAAAATGTATGCCGGGATAAATTTTCATCAGGTTGCGTTTGTCGGCTTTTTTCAAATTCAATCCGGGCACGATTTTCATATGCAGGTGCAGGCGGTGCAGGGTGTCGACAACCATGCGCAGGTCGCGGTAGGTGAGCAGGTAGCCCAGATTGATGAATATATTTTTGATGTTTTTGCGGTATTTTCTTTTGGCCTGGTTGAAGTGTCGGAATTTGTGGTGCAGCAGCGCATACTCTGCTCCAGCTATAAGCGTTGTCCCCGCAGCGGCCGCTGGCGCGGATCCCGGGAAGGGGAAGACGTAGATGTCTACTGGTTGATATTCTCCGTCGGCGCTGACGATCTGGATGGTTTTTACTCCGGCCTTTTTCGCTTTTTCCAGCAGGGCGCTGTCCGGGGCGGAAAAATGGGGCAGGTCGAAGATGACGGCTTTCACTGCAGCCAGGTCCATGATGCTTGGGTCTTTGCCCAGTGCCGCGGGACTATTTTGCTCAGCCAGGAATTTTGTCGTTTTTTTATCTTCCCGGCTGCAGATCTGTACGTCATTGTTTTTTTTTAGCAGGGCTGCCAGGTAGGCGCAGCGGCGCAGATGCTGCAACCCGGTCTGGGGCGAAATGTCGGCGCGAAAAATTATCATCAGCCCAGAACTTCTCTGATCTTCTCCATGGCGGAATCGATGTCACCCTTGGTGATTACCAAGGGCGGCGCGAAACGGATGATCCAGTCGTGGGTCTCCTTGCAGAGCAAACCCTTTCCTTTCAAAGCGGTGGTGTACTGGCGGGCTTTGCCTGCCGATTCACGCAGGACTACCCCGATCAGCAGCCCTTTGCCGCGCACCAGCTTTATTTTTGTCGATTTTTTCTGAAGATCTCTCAGTTGGCTCATGAAATAGTTGCCCATCTCGGCGGCGCGCTCGGCCAGTTTTTCATTGATCAGCACGTCTATCGAGGCCATGGCCACGGCGCAGCCCAGAGGGTTGCCACCGAAGGTGGAACCGTGGGTCCCGGGCTTGAAAACGCCCAGGATATCCTGGTTGGCGGCCACGGCGCTGACCGGGAAAACCCCGCCGCCCAAGGCCTTGCCCATGATGATGATATCGGGAACAATATCCTCGTGCTGGTAGGCGAACAGTTTTCCGGTGCGGCAAAAACCGGTTTGGATTTCGTCCACAGCCAGCAGGATGTTGTTCTTTTTGGCGATTGCACTCAGGCCTTTCAGGTAGCCGTCGTCGGGAACCACCACGCCGGCTTCGCCCTGGATGGGTTCGACCATGATGCCGACAGTATTTTTGTTGACCGCCTTTTCCACGGCCTTCAAATCGTTGTAGGGGACGATTTTAAATCCAGGGGTAAAAGGGCCATAATTTTCTTTGGCTATCGGATCGGTGGAGAAGGAGACGATGGTGGTGGTGCGGCCATGAAAGTTATCGCTGAAAACGATGATCTCGGCCTGGTCGGCGGCCACTTTTTTGACCAGGTAGCCCCACTTGCGCATGGTTTTGATGGCCGTTTCCACGGCCTCGGCGCCGGTGTTCATGGGCAGGATCATCTCTTTGCCGGTCAATTCGGCCAGCTTTTTGGCAAAAAGGGGCCAGCGGTCGTTGTAAAAAGCCCGCGAAGTCAGGGTCAGGATGTCGGCCTGGTCTTTCAGGGCCTTGATGATGACCGGGTGGCGGTGGCCCTGGTTGACGGCCGAATAGGCCGACAGCATATCGATGTAGCGCTTGCCTTCGGGGTCTTCGACCCAGATGCCTTCGGCCTTGGCGATGACCACTTCCAGAGGGTGGTAGTTGTGGGCGCCATAATGATGTTCAATATCCATTAATTCCTGAGAACTGTATTTTTTCATGAAATCACCTTAAATTATTTTAAGATTCATTGTAACATTTTAAACTTTTTCGTCAAGAGGAGGTCAGTTTCCGGAAGTATGCATTAATTTTAGTTCGTCAAGCCTGTTTTGAGCGAACCTCTGGAGTAAATACCCGATCCCCCTTTGCCCCCTCCGGGTCAAGGGGGACAAGGGGGATTTTGATATCGTCGATTGTTTTTTCTTCCTCGTCACGCGTCACGCGTTACGCATCACGATAGTTTGTTACTTTTGGGCGTTGACCTGTTCGCTGAACCATTTCCAAATGGCGCGGTGGAAAGCGAGTGTCGGCGGGTGCGCCTGCAAAAAGGCCAGGGGATTGAAAGTCAGCGGCGCGCCGGTCTTTTCGCGCTGATAAAAACCCTTGCGGTAGAGGGTGTGGCGCTCCGGATGAAACTGGATGCCCAGAACGTTGGCAAACAAGGCATGCTCGACCGCTTCAACGATCTTTTCGTCCAGCGAAGTGGCGGTTACGCGCAAATTGGCACCAAGCTTGCCGATGGCCTGGTGGTGGGCCGTGGCAACGAAGGGCTGGTCGCTGCTTGCAAATCCCAGCTTGCGCACAAAGATGCTGTCCTTACCTAGATGGATGCGATGGAAAGTCATCATCAGCTCCGGATCGTTCGGGTAGAGCTTTTCCAGATAGACGCCAGAATGGATTTGGTCGGGATCTGATACCAGGACCTCCTCCACCGTCCTTTGACCGTACACTTCGCTCGGGATGTCCTGGATCAGGCTGCCGCCGGTGGCCACGTTCAGGCTCTGAGCCCCAAGACAGATGGCCAGGATGGGAAAATCCCTGCGCCCGTCCAGAAACGGGGTGAAGGCCGGGTTCTGCCCGCCGCCCAGCAGATGAAAAAGGAAAGAAATTTCATACAAGGAGCGCGCTGGCGTCGTGGGTTCTGAAAGCAGATTGACCCCCTGGTTGTATACCGCTGGAGGAATATCCATGCCGCCGGTAAACAGGATGCCGCTGGCTATGGTAAATATTTCTTTGAATTGGGGGGTCCAGAGGTTTTCTCGGAACAGGTCTTTGGCTTCTACACGGCCCGTAATTTTTCGGAATCGCACCCAGGGGATGCGGTTCTGCTGCACGTAGGCGAACGCGGCCTGGTAGCCTTGCGCTTCCTCCGCGTTGACAAGTTCATCCTCGTGATAGATCCCCAGCAAAATCAGCGATTTCAACGGGATGATGTCCTTTTCGTACATTTCCACGATGTTGAGGACCTGAAAGAGGGTGGGATGAGTCATAACGATGACCGGGACGCCCTGAGGAAAACTCTCTACTTCCGCCGCCGCCAGGGTGAGGTTCAAGACAAGGAGAAAAATGATGGATCTGAGCACTTTTTTCATGGACGCTTCCGACCTCCCCCTTTGTCTTATTCGCTGAATTTTTTTAAAAGCAGAGAAGCGTTGGTGCCGCCAAACCCGAAGGAATTGGACAGAGCATAGGGGATTTCCCGGCTGATGCCCTGATTGGGAGTGTAATTCAGGTCGCATTCTTCATCCGGGGTTTCGTAATTGATGGTCGGCGGGATAAAGGAATTGGTCATGGCCATGATGGTAAACGCGGCTTCGGCGCTGCCGGTGGCTCCCAGCATGTGACCGGTCATTGATTTGGTGGAACTGATTGCCAGTTTGTAGGCGTGCTCGCCGAACAGACGCTTGATGGCGTGGGTTTCCAGTTTGTCGTTGAGCAGGGTGGATGTGCCGTGGGCGTTGATATAGACAATGTCTTCGGGCCTGATCTGGGCGTCGGCCAGGGCCATTTTCATTGCCCGGTAGGCCCCGTCGGCATCAGAATCGGGCGCGGTCATATGGTACGCGTCGCCGGTGAAGCCGTAGCCGACAACCTCGGCGTAGATCCTGGCTCCACGGTTGTGGGCGTGCTCCAGGGATTCCAGGACCAGCAACGCCGATCCTTCCGCGATGACAAAGCCGTCGCGATTCTTATCGAAGGGCCGCGAGGCTTTTTCGGGCTGGTCGTTGCGGGTTGAAAGGGCGCGCATGGCGGTGAAACCGGCCACACCCAGCGGCGTGATGGGGTACTCGGCCCCGCCGGCGATCATGATGTCGGCTTCGCCGCGCTGGATGATGCGCGTAGAATCACCGATAGCATGGGTGCCGGTGGCGCAAGCGGTGCAATTGGCTAGGTTGGGGCCCTTGAAGCCGAACTTGATGGAGACCTGACCGGCGCCGAGATTGGCGATGCAGGCCGGCAGGAAAAAAGGGGAAATCCGGTCCGGCCCCTTTTGCATTAAAATTTCCTTGTTGATCTCGATAGTATGAATGCCGCCAATGCCCGAACCGATATAGACTCCGGCTTTTTCTTTATCAATGGCGTTCAAATCCAGCCCGGAATCCTTGACTGCTTCTTCAGAGGCGATCAGGGCGAACTGGATAAATGGATCAAATTTTTTCAGGTCTTTTCTGTCGAAGTATTGGGTAGGGTCGAAGTTTTTTACTTCTCCGGCGATCTGGCTGGCGTGCCGACTGGCGTCGAAGCGCGTAATCTTGCCGATACCGCTGCGCCCGTTTTTGAGGTTCTCCCAGTTTTCACTGCGATTTTTCCCGGTGGGCGTGATCAGACCGATCCCGGTGACGACTACCCTGCGCAAAGGTATGGTTTTGCTGCTAAAAAGATTCATGTTTTTAAAACGGGTATTACTCGGCTTTCTTTAATACGTAGTCGACGGCTGCTCCGACGGTTAGCAGTTTTTCAGCATCTTCCTCGGGGATCTTGAGCGCGAATTCGTCTTCCAGTGCCATGATCAGTTCTACCTGGTCCAGGGAGTCGGCACCAAGATCTTCGACAAACTTGGCGTCTTCGGTAACCTGATCTTCGCCAACATTCAGTTTTTCGGCCACCACGGCTTTCACTTTACTTAAAATTTCTTCTTTATTCATTTTATCCTCCTCGGATTTTAAATCAAAAGTCCGCCTGAAACGTTGAGAACTGTTCCAGTTATATATTGAGCGGCAGGTGATATCAAAAAATGTACGGCTGCAGCCACATCTTCGGGAGTGCCCGCTCTTTTGAGCGCGATTTGGGCAATGTATGCTTCTTTCACATTGGCGGGCAGTTTTTCTGTCATTTCAGTGAGTATGAAACCCGGAGCTACTGCGTTGATGGTGATATTGCGGCCGCCCAGTTCGCGGGCCATGGATTTGGTCAAAGCAATGACTCCGGCCTTGGATGAGGCGTAATTTGCCTGTCCGGCCGTGCCCATGATGCCGCTGACGGACGCCATATTGACGATGCGGCCGTAGCGTTTTTTCATCATTTCCCGGGCCGCGTATTGCGAACATAAAAAAGTTCCCTTGAGATTGATGTTCAATACCAGGTCCCAATCGCTTTCACCCATGCGGATGGAGAGATTGTCGCGGGTGACGCCGGCATTATTGATCAAGATGTCGACAGCACCGAAGGCGCTCATGGTCTGCTTGATCAATTCTTCGGCATCCTTGGCGCTGGAAACATCGGTCTTAACGGCCAGAACGCGGACGCCCGATTTTTCAATTTCCGCGGCGGTTTTAATGGCTTCTTCATGCATGATGTCGGAAATGACGATGTTCATGCCTTCTTTGGCCAGCCTTTGGGCGATGGCCTTGCCAATGCCACGCGCCGCGCCGGTAATGATTGCAGTTTGCCGTGTATCAGACATGATTCAACTCCGGAATCGACTGCTGTGTTTTTTCGATTTCCTGTGAAATTTTTTGTAAAACCTTTTGCGAGATGAATTTATAACTGAGGTAAACGGCGTTTTTTATGGCTTTGGCGTTGGAACCGCCGTGACCGATGATGACGATGCCGTTGACTCCCAGCAGCAGGGCTCCGCCGTATTCGGCGTAATCGAGTTTCTTTTTGATGCGGTTAAGCGATCGCTTGAGGAAGAAAAAGCCGATTTTGGAAAAAACGTTGGACATGATTTCTCTTTTCAGCATCGACAGCATGGCATCGACCACGCCTTCGGAAACTTTCAGGGCGACGTTGCCGGTGAAACCGTCGGTAACGATCAGGTCGGCTTCGCCGAGATAAACATCACGGCCTTCGACATTGCCGACGAAATTGATATCCAGCTGTTTGAGCAGGTTATGGGTGGTTTTGGTCAATTCGTTGCCTTTGACTTCCTCTTCGCCGATATTCATCAGCCCGATGCGGGGATTCTTGATGCCGTAAATATTTTCCAGGTAAACCTTGCCCATCAGGGCGAATTGAACCAGGTTGTGAGGCTTGGAATCGGTGTTGGCTCCGACATCGACCAGCAGCGAATTGCCTTTCAGGGTGGGAATCATGATGGCCAGGGCCGGACGATCGATATTTTTTATCGATCCCAGGACGGTCTTGGCCAGAGCCATGACGGCTCCGGTGTTGCCTGCCGAAACCATGGCTTTGGCCTTATTATTTTTGACCAAATCAATAGCTTTCTTGATCGACGTCTCTTCACGTTTCCGCCAATAGGAAAGGAAATGCTCCTTCATGGAAATTTCTTCCAGAGCGTCGACGATTTCCAGGCGATCCCGGCGGAAATTTTTGAATTTTTTCAATTCCTTGTTGATTTCTTTTTCTTTGCCGACCAGCACGATTTTATAGCCTTCATCGTGCTGGTTTTCCCTGATGTAGTCAACCACGCCTTCGATAACAATGGCTGGAGCGTGGTCGCCGCCCATGGCGTCAACGGCTATTTTAATAGTTTCCATTGAATCAGATTTCAGCACCCTTGACGATTTGTTTCCCCTGGTAATAGCCGCAGTTGCCGCACAGGCGGTGGGGCAGCTTGGGTTCAGTGCATTTGGGGCAGACGGACAGCCCTTCCACCTTCAAGGCATGGTGGGATCTCCTTTTATTTTTCCTGGCATGGGAATGTCTTCGTTTCGGCTGGGCCATTTTTCACCTCTTTACTTTTTCAAACAAAAACTTTATTTCATTTTTTGATTCTTCGCAGGGACAGGCGCTAATGTTCAAGTTGGCGCCGCAGCCAGGGCAAATTCCTTTACAGCCGGGGTTGCAGATTGGTTTGAAGGGGATGAAAAGATTGACCTGTTCGATCAGGATTTTTTCCAGGTCGATCTGGTCGTTTTCAAAAAAAATGTATTCCAGTTCTTCTTCATCCAGGGAAGTGCTGCGCAGATCGACCATTTCCTTGGCAAAAAGGATGATATCAAAGTGGGAGTTGATTTTGAGTTCAAACTGCTCCAGGCAGCGGACGCAAACGAGGGAAATTGTGGTTTTGATTTTACCCTGGGCCTGGATGCGCTGGTTTTCCCTTTTAAAAAATATCTGATAATTGAGCCCCTCCAGGAAAAAACTATCATCCTCCAGCAAATGGGCGCTGTCTATATCAATGGTGTCGTTCAGCGCAAAGCCTTGTTCAGAAATTCTGTTGACATTTATAATCATTGGTTTCTCTTTTTCCAATTAGACAAACAAGTTCACTTTTATAACATATTTTACCCCCGCTGTCAAACAAACGGCCTGATTGCTTGCAAAATCAGAAGCAGCCTGGTTATTTCCAGGCCGGGGCAGCGGCGGGACGGCCGTAAGTGAACAGGGCCGCCTGGTCAGGATTAAGGTATTGCCGGCAAAAACCGTTGATATCAGCACAGGTCGCGGCATTGATTTCGGCGATGATGGCGGCGACTTCTTGCTTTTTTTTAAAATACAGTTCCTGGTTGGTGTTGAAACTCATCTTGGACACGTTGTTTTCCAGGCTGAGGATGATGGATGATTTGATGTGGTCTTTGGCCCTTTCCAGCTCATCCTGGCAAATACCTTCTTTCTTGAGCAGCCCGATTTCAGTTTCGACCGCGAGTAGGTAGGAGTCAATTTTATCGGGTTCGATAATGGCGTAAATGATCTGGATTCCACACTCCAGGTAGGAATCGATAAAGGAACTGACCGTATAGGCCAGACCCTTTTCTTCCCTGATGCTTTGAAAAAGGCGGGAACTCATTCCTGAGCCCAGGATATCGTTCATGATCATGAAGGGGTGGCGGAAAGGCGAAACCAGGGATATGCTGTCCATAGCGGTAAGCACGTAACACTGGCTCAGGGAACTGTTTTTTTTAAAAAACCGCCGCGGCTGGAAGCTGGCCTTGGCAAATTTGAAATCCTGCGCCGGCCGGGCCGGAAAATGGCTGAAAAAATCGCCGGCCAGTTCGACCAATTCCCGATGCTGGATGTTACCGGCAGCAGATAGCAGAAGATTTTCCGGCGCATATTTTTCATGGTAAAAATCGAAAGCCTGGCTGCGGTTAAGCCGGGCCAATTGTTTTTCCCTGCCGCCGATGGGATAGCCCAGGGCGTTATTTTTATAAATTTTCTCATAGAATGTCTCGAAGGCGTTGCTGTCGGGGTTATCTTCGGCTTCCCTGATTTCCTGGATGATGACATTTTTTTCCTTCAAAAATTCCTCTTCCGGGAAAGTTGAATTCAGCACGATATCGGAAAGGAGGTGGAAAGACGCGGTCAGTTTTTCATCGATGGCTTTGATATAATACTGGGTGATCTCCTTGCCGGTGAAGGCGTTCAGCCGGCCGCCCAGGCGATCGGCCATATCGGCGATTTGCTTCAGATCGTAATGCTTGCTGCCCTTGAAAAGCATGTGCTCGATCAGGTGGTGGATGCCGTTGCTAGCCGCGGTTTCAGCGCGGGAGCCGCTTTTCAGTGTATAACTGAGCGCGAAACTAGGGAATTCGGGAAATTTTTCCGATATGATGGTCAGGCCGCAGGGCAACACTGTTTTTTCAACCATGGCCGCTGTTCTCCTTGAAATTCGCCTGATTATAACAGCAAAAGCCTTATTGACCAAGCCGAGGATCAAATGTAGGGGCGGACCCCCGTGTCCGCCCTTTCTGATATACGTATGGCAAGGGGCAGGCACGGGGGCCTGCCCCTACGGATTTGTTTTTTCCGGGTTTTCCTCATCCTGTGACCATGCGGCCGATGGTTGGGGATGGGGTCGCGGGTCAATCCTTAAAAAACTCCTCAAAAACTTTGATCATGTGTAAATGATCGACCGTGCCGGACAGCACAAACTATCCGCCTATCCTGGCGGATATAGTTTGTCTGTCCAACACTCTCGTTTTTAGTCAATCCTTAAAAAACTCCTCAAAAACTTTGATCATGTATAAATGATCGGTAGTACCGGACATTTCGCGGATGGAATGCATGGACAGCATGGCATTGCCGACATCGACGGTTGGGATTCCCAGCCCGGCCGCCACCGTAGGTCCGATAGTCGAACCGCCGGCCATGTCGGTACGGTTGACGAATTTCTGGAATGGGACGCCGGCTTTCTGGCAGAGCAGGATAAATGCGGCGCCAGATCCGGCCGTGGTGGCATATTTTTTCAGGGCGTTGATTTTGATGACCGGACCCTGGTTGAGGCGGCAATGATGTTCTTTTTCGTATTTGTCAATATAGTTGGGATGCACGGCGTGGGCGCCGTCAGCGGAAATGAAAAATGAGCGGGCCAGGGCCCGGAAAAGATCTTCCGGTTTCTGCCTTGCGGCCGAAACCAGCCTGGTCAGCACGTCACGCAAAAAAGATGATCCGGCACCGTTGGCCGAGGTGGAGCCAATTTCTTCGTTGTCGTAAAAAATAATGATTTGGGTCGCGGCTCCGGCTTCGCTGTTTACAAAAGCGTTCATGGCCGCCTGGCACATGGCCAGGTTGTCGATCCGGGCCGAAATGATGAATTCGTCATCGAGGCCGGCCAGAGTGCCCGGCTGCAGGTCGAACAATCCCAGCTCCCAATCGACCAGGCGGTCAACCGGTAAATTCAATTCCCTGGCCAGCAGATTTTCCAGGCAGTTTTTGTCTATGGTTTCTCCGGCGCTGCCCAGGATGGGGGCCAGATGTTCCTGTTTGTTTAATATTAGCCCCTGGTCGTTAACTTCCCGGTTGAGATGAATCGGCAGCATGGAAATTCTAAGCACCGGTTTTTCCAAGCGTACGAGCATCGTTTCAAGGTTGTTCTGCCCGTCTTTGACCACTACCTGCCCGGCCAGGCCCAAGTCGCGGTCGAGCCAGGTAGCCAGCAGTGGTCCGCCGTAAATTTCGACTCCGAGCTGCAGGTATCCGCCCTTGAGCATCAGGGCGTGCGGCTTCAAGCGGAATCCCGGCGAATCGGTATGGGCGCCGATGATTTTAAAGCCGCCTTCCACCAATGGTTTTTTCCCCATTTTTATGGCGACGATTCCCGATTCCTGCCTTTTGATCACCAGGCGGTCTCCGGCCTTGATGAGCCAGGTGTCTTGTTCAGAACATTTGCGGAATCCCGCCTGCATGAGCCGGGTTTCCACCTGGCTGGCGGCGTGCGCCGCGGTTGGGCTTTGTCCGATGAATTTGAGCAATTCGCGCGCGCTTTGTTTGTAAATTTCTTCTATCATGGGCACTTCCTTGGTTTTTTAAAATTATAGGCGGGAGCGGTGGCGAAAGTCAAGGCTAAAAAACTCTTAATCCCCCCAACCCCCCTTGGCAAGGGGGGTGACGAAGTCGGGGGGATAAATATTAAAGGAGATTCGGCAAGTGTATGGATTTGCTTTGCGAGTATGGTGAGTTGGCCAAAGCCTTGACTGCTGTTACTAAAAACGCTACACTACAGTTCAGGAGCACATATGATTTCCCTGCTGGAAGAAACCCGAGAATTCCGTGCCGTTGCCGAGGTGCTTTATGTCAAGGGCTGGGCCGAAGCCAGCGCCGGCAACATGTCGCTGCGTTTGTCCGTGCTCCCTGAAGCCATCGGCAAACTCGCGCCCGATCCGCAAAGAATTCACGTAACCACTCTGGATATGACCGACCTGATCGGCGATTATTTTCTAGTCACCGGGAGCGGCAGCCGCATGCGCGATTTCGCCATTGAGCCGGAAAAATGGTTGTGTTTGATTAAAATTCTTGACGAACGGCGCTTTTGGCTCCTTGACGGCAGTGAAAAACTGAGCAGCGAATGGCCGACCCACGCCGGCCTGCATGCGCTTTTCAAGGAAACCCGCAATGGCGAGCGGGCCGTGGTTCATTGCCACCCGCTCAGCCTGATCACCCTGAGCCATATTTTCAGTTCTGAAAAAGAAATGAACGAGCGGATATTCCGGCTGCAGCAAGAGACGCGCTTGTTTGTTCCGGAAATGCTCGGCTTGATTCCCTATGCCGTCACCGGCTCCAAGTCCCTGGCCAAGGCCTCCAAGGAAAAACTCAAGAAATTTCGCCTGACCTTGTGGGACAAGCACGGTGTCATCGCCAGCGGCAAATCCCTGAACCAGGCGCTGGACCGGATTGAAGTCGTGGAGAAGGCGGCGGCCATTTATTTGCAACTGAAAAGTCTGGGCATTGAACCAGAAGGCCTGAGCGATGAACAGATCGCCGCCACCAGGCGTACTTTCGAAAAATAATGAAAAAGCTATGCTCCATCGCTGTGTTCCTGTTCGTTGCGGTAACAGGGCTTGCTGGTGAATTGAAATACAGCCTGGATTATCAAATTTGCGGCAGCGCCGCTTCGCGGCTGCTGTTTTTTTTCCCCCTGCGCGTGTATTATGATGTTTCGGCGTCGATTAATTTTGCGGCTTTCCCTCAACCCGAAGGCAAAACCAGGTTTGTTTTTGAAAACATCCCCTGCAGTGCTTATTTACTTAGAACACTTGGTTTCGGAGCCAAGACGCTGGTCTTGCTAACTGCGGACATGGATGAAGCCAGAGCCGGGCTTTTAAGCGACAATATTCTTTCCCTCTGGCGAAAAGAAGCTCCCGAATTTGCCGCCCGGATTAAACACGTCAAGAAATTTCCCCACTTCCTAGTCAAGGATGGCAAGGATGGACTGAGTTTTTCCAGGGATAACGAAGGTAGATATGGGGACTTTTTTTTAAACCTGGAAACCCGCTTCGTCTATCAGCCCTCACGAACCGGCTTTTATTTCAATATTTTCCCCATGCTGGGGGAGTTGCTGAACATACTCAATCATCCCTTCACGCCCAGCTTGGGAATCTCGAATGTCCACCAATTTCCCGCAGAATGGAACGGTGATTGGCTTGATTTTTCCTCCGCTCTGAACCGACTTGGGGCGCTGTTGGAAAAAGTCGTCAAGTCATTGGTAACCGTTGAGCAGCAATCCCCTTTCCGCCTGAAGTTTCGTGTCAGCGAAAACGGTCCGGACGAAGTGGAAATTTGTGGTGATGCTTTTCCCGACGTTCCGGTCTGGAAAAGCTTCATGATCAGGGAAATTTTCCGTCGGGTGCGGGTGCGGCTGGCGGATGAGGCATTGGTGCTGGATGAAATATGGATAGGAATACGCAATCGCAAAGGCCAGGGCGGTTTCGGCCGCCTGCGGTTGCAATTAATCAATTGAATGGAGGAGCCCAGATGAATGACCATGCTTTTTTATTTCCCGGCCAAGGTTCGCAAACTGTGGGTATGGGTCGCGATTTATTCATAAACAGTGAATTTGCCAAAAAAACATTCACCCAAGCCGATGAAATTTTGGGCTATCATCTTTCGCGCATTTGTTTTGAAGGCCCGGAAGAAGAACTGAAACTGACCGCAAATACACAACCCGCCCTGCTGACGGTTTCATATATTTTGTACACGCTATGGCAAAAAGAACCGCGCTTAGCCGCCGGGCATAGTTTGGGGGAATATTCGGCCCTGCTTTGCGCCGGGGCGTTTAGCTTTGAGGATGCCCTTACCTTGGTTCACAAACGGGGCTTGTACATGCAGGAAGCAGTCCCGGTCGGTAAAGGGGCCATGGCGGCCATTATCGGGGCTAACATCGATGATATCCGCAAGACCATCGAAGCCGTGAACCATGAGCTTGCGGGCCTGCCCGCCGACACGGCCGGAATCCGGCCAGTGGTTAACCTGGCCAATTGGAATAGCGCCACCCAGGTGGTAATTTCAGGTGAAAAAAAAGCGGTAGAAGAAGCGGCGCGCCGCTTGGGAGTAAAAACGGTTTTTCTGCCAGTTTCGGCTCCCTTCCATTCGGAACTGATGCTTCCGGCCGAGGAAAAACTGACTCTTGACCTGGACCGGGTGGTATTTTCTGACTGCAAATTCCCCATCATCAACAATTGGCAGGCACTTCAGGTCACACAGGCCGTTGAAGCTCGCAACGGATTGAAAAAGCAGGTTTCCCGACCGGTTTTGTGGCATGCGACCATGGAAAAGATGTTGCAAGAATTCACTATGGACCATTTTGCCGAGATTGGCACGGGCAGGGTGCTGGCCGGGTTATTGAAACGTGCCGCCAGGGATTGGCAGCGGGAAGTACATGTCGTGAACATTGAAAACATGGCCGACTTGAAAAAAGATGCTTAAAAGCCTCATCAGCAGCCTGGGGAAAAGAAAATAGGAAAAAAATCGGTTCCAAAAGCCGGCCTGCAGCGCAAATTGAAAAAGCAATGATTATCGGTTTTATTGAACAAAAAAAACCCATTAAGCAAGTCAGTTTTGGATGTTCGGGGTGTCAGCGTTTCTATATGCCCGATAAATCTATAAAAAAGAACAAAAAAAACTTGACATTATATTTTCAATATGTTAGAAAATTTGCAGTATTAAAATTACATACCACTGGAGAGTGATATGCCTTTAATCAGTTTTACCAAATCCAAATCCATTGTTGGACTTGATATAGGTTCATTTGCCCTGAAACTGGTGGAGTTGAAGGCAAAGAAAAAAGGGACGGAAACTCGCTATGAACTTGTTTCCATCGGCTATGAACCAGTTCCTTATCAGTCCATTGTGGAAGGAAGCATCATGGATTCGATGGCGGTGGCCGAAGCCATTCAGCATGTTTTTTATGACAGCAAAACCAAGACAGGCCGCATCGCTTTCAATGTATCCGGGAGTTCGGTTATTGTCAAACGAATCGAAGTCCAGCGGCTGAATCCGGACGAAATGCATGAACATATTCTCTGGGAAGCCAGGCCGCATATCCCGTTCACTCCGGATGAAGTCAATATTGATTACGAAATCATCGAATCTGCGGATTTACCTCCCGACCAGGTAGCGGTCATCTTGGCCGCGGTCAGAAAAGAAAAATTGAATGATTACCTGAATGTGATCACCAGCGCCAGTAAAAACGCTGATATTGTTGATCTGGATTCATTTGCTGTTCTGAACAGTGTTTTACTAAATTACGAACTGTATCGTGACAAGGTTCTGGCCATCATCAATATCGGGGCGTCAATTACCAATGTGATCATTTCCAAGGCCGGTCATCCGGCCTTTGTCAGAGATATTGCTTTTGGCGGCAACCAGTTTACAGACTTAATCCAAAAAGAATTGAACCTCAAATATGAAAAAGCCGAAGCAGTCAAAAAAGGGAGATCTGTGGAAGGCATTTCCAGCGCCGCCGTTAAACCGATCATCAACATTGTGTTGAATGATTTGCGCAATGAAGTTAAAAAAACATTTGAGTTTTACCGTTCCAACACCACCGAAGGCCGGATAGACAACATCATGCTCAGCGGTGGCAGTGCCAACCTGGAAGCAATCACCGATTTTTTCTCCCAGGAATTCGATATCCCGGTCGATGTGGTGAATCCATTCAATAATATTGATATAAATTATAAAAAATTTGATCTAAATTTCATCAAGGACATGGCCCCGGTATACACAGTAGCCGTCGGCCTGGCTCTGAGGGCCGTGGGGGATTCTAAATGATCAAAATCAATTTATTAAAACCGGAAAAGAAAGAAGTAGCTGCTGGCGGAATGACCGTCAGCACTAGCGATGAATCCAGGGAAAACAAAATGAGCGTGCCGGCCCTGATTGGCGCCATCGCCATCACGGTAGGCACCATCGGCTTACTCTACATCTTGCAATCCAGCAATCTGAATTCTGAAAAAAAACTACTGGAAGAACGCACGCTCAGAAAAGCGGAACTCGAAATAGTCCTGCAAAAACTGGAGGAAATCGAAACTTCCAAAATGGAATTGGACAGGAAAATTAAAATCATCAACGATTTGAAACTCAAACAGAAAGACGCGGTTCTCATGATGGACAAACTCTCCAGGTGCCTGCCAGACTGGGTTTGGCTGGTCGATCTGAATTTCAATAATGGGGCGTTGCAACTCAGCGGCAAGGCGCTTTCCAATAACCTGATCGCCGATTTGGTCAACAATTTGCAGACTTCGAATTCCTTCATCAATGTCCAGCTGAAATCAACGTCCCGGAATAAAGAGTCTGGAATTGATATTTTTGTATTCAGGGTTGAATGCGTTTTTGTCCGCCAGCCCGACCTCAATAAGGTGGTTTAAGATGGATATTCAAAATTTACCTTGGTATGGGCAATTGCTGGTTTTTTTGGTAGTAGGGATTGTCTTTATTGGTATTTTTTATTTTATCGTTTATTCACCCACCCAGGATGAAATCAGCTCCATTGTTTTGCAGAGCGAAAAACTTCAGGAAGAAATACGCAAAGCCGAAAAAAATGAAAGCAAGCTGAAAAAGCTTGAAGAGGAAAAAGCGAGTAATGAAGCGATTATGGAACAGCTTAAGGGGATTCTTCCCGAGAAACCGGAAGTGAGTCAAATCCTGCGCAAAATCCAGGCCATTGCCTCCAATGCCCGGTTGAAGACGTCGACTTTCACCTTCAACAATGAAAACAAGCGTGACATTTATTTGGAATGGCCAATCGCTATCAGCCTGGAAGGTAACTATCACAACCTGGGCCTGTTTTTCGACCAGGTTGCGCGCTTGAAAAAAATATTCACCATTGACGGGCTGCACATTTCGCCACTGAACAGTTTGAGTTATGACTACACGATTCAGGCCAGTTTCACAGCTACGACTTACATCTACGTTGAAAGCGCTCCTATCAAGAAAGCCGTTGTCAAAAGAGCTGCGGCTCAAAATACCGCAGAGCCGGAAGCTGGACTGCAAGGAGATATTTAAAATGAAACCTTTTTTCGTCGTCATTTTTTTAATTTCTTTTTTCCTGGCCGGCCAGGAAATTCCAAAAAATAAGGCGGCTGATGAAACGGCTGAAAACAGCGTCATGCCTGGAGAGTTCAGCTATAACCCTGAAGGTCGTCGTGATCCTTTCTGGAACCTGTTGCAGGGGAAAAGCGTCAAGGAGAATCGCGAAGCCATCGAAGGCATCGCCGGGTTGATGATTGATGAACTGGAATTGGAAGGAATCGTTTCTGCCAAAGGCGTGTTCAAAGCGCTCTTAAAAGGCCCAGATACCAGGCCTTATATGGTTGGAATCGGTGACAAGGTTTATGACGGCGAGGTGGTGGCCATGGACAGAAATTCCGTCAGTTTTAAAAAAAGCCTGACCGTAGCCCTGAGTGGTCAAAAAGATAGAATTATTATAAAAACCTTAAATCCTGAAGAGGGAGGAAATGAAAGAAAATGAAAAAAGCGACAGCGACAAGTAGAATCTTGTTGATAATTTTTATTTTACTTTCCGGCTTTTTGCTCGATGCCCGGGTGACTATCAGCAAAATCGAATATTTCCCCGGTGCAGATTTTGTGCAATTGCGCCTGCAGACCGACAAAATACTGCCAATTCCCGATATTTTTTATCCGCAAAAAGACAACTTGAACCGTCTGGTCATGCGTATTAAAGATGTCGATTTCAAGGTGGACAATCATTTCCTTGCTTTTGATTCCCCGGTGATTCAGGATTTGAATATCAAGACTGCGGTTGATTTTACCGATGTCGAAATCAAGCTGAAAGGCGAGGTTAATTACCGGGTTTTCACCAACCAGACCGGCTTGTATATTGAATTTCCCGTGCTCAAGGAACTGGCGTCACGGTCGGATAAAACCGTCGTGACCGCTGAACCGACCAATGAGAAAATCGTTGCCAATCCGTTGACGCGCCAATCCTTGGCCCAGTCCGCTGGGGATGGTTCCAGGCCGGTAAGTATCAAAGATGTGAAAGTGGTCGGCCGCGGGCAGGATCGGGTCCGTTTCGATTTCGTCTTGTCAGCCAAGACCGAATACCGCGTCATCCCGATTGAGCAGCTGCCGGTCCGCCTGGCCATCGATTTGCAAAACGCCCAATCCAAACAAATCAACAAAATCGTCAATATTAAAAACGTCAAGGCAATTCGCGGCAGTAACAATTCCTCCACTGTTTACCGCATTGTTTTTGATCTGGATTATCTGAAACATTTTTCGGTGCAGGCCAAGGATAATTTACTGCAGGTGGAATTCTTTGATGAACCGTCTGCTGCCACCACGGTTCCGGTCCGGGCCCAGAACCAGAAAACCGCAACTGAAATCCAACCCAAAGCCGCGCCCGTGCTGAAAACTGCTGACGGAGCCTTTGCTAACCCCCAGATACAAACGATACCGGTCCAGGCCGCGGCCGCTGTGGCCGAAAAATCGGCGTTAGTGCCGCGGGAATTTTTCGGCGCGGAAAAATCCAAGGCCGATGCCGAGCCCATGAAAAATGAGAATGACGTTGTCGTACAGGATGTTCCGGAAACGGAAAATACCACTTATTTGAAAAAAACCGTCGATGGAGGAAGATCCCAGTTTTCCGGCGATCCCTATGATTTTTCCTTCAAGAACGCCGATATCAGCAATATTCTGAAATTTATTGCCAAAATATCCGGATTGAACATGGTAATCGATCCCGATGTCACCGGCCGTTTCACCTGCGAACTGGTCCAGGTTCCCTGGGATCAGGCCCTGGAACTGATTTTGAAAGTCAATGGTTTGGACATGATCCAGGAAGGAAATATCCTGCGCATCGGCAAGGTGGACAAACTGGCTGCAGAATCGAAACAGCGCCAAGCTCTGCGCGAAGCGCGCCTGGACGAAGGCAATCTGGAAGTATCCACCCGTACTTTGAGCTATGCCAGGGCCACGGATCTGATGCCAATTCTCAAAAAACAAATGAGCGCGCGTGGCGAATTAATAGTAGATGAACGCACCAACACCCTGATTATTTCCGAGGTTCCTGAAAAAATCAAGATCATCGATTCCCTGATCGACACCCTCGATGCTGCCAATCCCCAGGTTTCGATCGAAGCCCGCATTGTCGAAGCCACTGCCAACTCCCTTGATTCTTTCGGCATCCAGTGGGGATATAACGCCATCTTTAATGCCGCGCACGGCAACCAGACCAACCTGCGTTTCCCCAATTCCATCGTCAGCGGCGCGGCTACAGGCACTTCAGCCCAGACATCCAATCCCGACGGCTACGCTATCAATTTGCCGACGGCTGACAGCGTGATTTTCCCGAAAATTTCCCTGGGCAACATCGCCGGCACCTTCAACCTGGACGTGGCTCTGAGCGCTATGACCAAAAAAGGCAAGGCGCGTATCATTTCCTCGCCGCGGACCACTACTCAGAACAACATGCCGGCCGAGATCACCCAGGGCGAGAAAATTCCCATCCAAACCAACCAGAACAACACCATCACCACCCAGTATATCAACGCCGCCCTGGAATTAAAAGTCACGCCGCAGATCACGGCCCGGGGCTCGGTGATCATGACGATTGACATCAAAAACGATATCGCCAATTTCGACAAGCAGGTCCAGGGCATGCCGACCATCGTCACCGAAACGGCCAAGACCACGGTCATGGTCATTGATGGCGGCACAATCGTCATCGGTGGCCTTTACAAGATCACCCAATCGAGCAGCAATGACGGTGTACCGATTTTAAGCAAGATCCCCCTGCTGGGATCATTGTTTCGCAATTCCCGCAAAGAGGGGTCGCAGCGGGAATTGCTGATTTTCATCACTCCGCGCATCATCAAATAGGAGGAAAGAATGAAATTGAAAATTTTTGGCTTGATCATAGTGGCGCTGGCCATGGCTGCATGCAGCCACGCATGCAACGGCGTGGAAAACGACAGCACTTCGGGCACAATGTTGCAGATCGTCTCCCTAACCGGCAATGATTTGCAAGGCGCAGCAGGTTCGACTACGGTCTTTTCCGATGTCATCACCAACGGCAGTATTATGAACGACAATGGCGTGGCCGCTATCATGGCGCTGCCGCTGGATCCTATGCTGGGCACTGGTGATATCACACCATACATGGATGTCCTGATTGACCAGATCGACGTGGAGTTCAGGCGTACCGACGGCCGCAACGTGGAGGGGGTCGACGTGCCCTACCGTTTCACCCAGCCCATGAGCATGCTGGTGCCAATCAACAGCGAGATGGAAATTCCTTTCGTGCTGATCCGCCACGTGGCCAAGCTGGAAGCGCCGTTACTGGCCATGAATGAAACTCGAAATCAGGGGAAAATTTTGCAACTGGTTGCTGTTGTGACCATCCACGGCAAGGACCAGGGTGGGCACCGGGTGGCACCGGTGACCGGTTATATCAGCGTCTGGTGCAGCAATTTCGCCGATACCACAGCTACAACCGGCAGCAGCAAATAGGAGGCAGAGAACATGAAAAAAACACTATTTCTAATAGTTATAATCAGCCTGATCCTGGCCGTTTCGTCCTGCAAGCGCACAGATGTCACTGACCCGTCCTGGGCTGGCCCAGCCGGCTTCAATATCCTGCTGGAAGGTTCGGTCAATCCGGCCTTGCTGCTCATTGACGGTCGTATCCATACCAGTATAATTCATGTGCGAGTCACAGATTCCGAGGGTAATCCTATGGCTAATGAAACAATTTTTATCGAACAATTAGCCGGCCCTGATTCACAAACACAGGTTAACTGGGGCTATTTTCAGAATAACCAGAAAACCACTCAGGCAGTTACCAATGCCAACGGCGAGATAAATGTAACTTTTTATTGGCCGACGCTGTATTATTCCGAGGAAATGTGGATACATGCACTGATGGTCAGCGGCAACCGCGCTTATAAATATAACAATATTCCCGAGGATTTTATCTCTATCACTATGTACCGTGCCGGCGGCGCAGCGATCGGGACGCCGAAATAACCCTGCCGGAAATATCCTTGTCGCCGGTTTTGGGCACGATATGTTCAATTTTTCCTGGAACTGGCCCGCCGGCGCATGGATTGCATTGTCCCGGCCGATGTGCTATGAATAGCATATCTGCGTTGAAGCGGTAAAGAGGTAAAATTTGGCCAATTTTCAGAATGAAAGAGAGCAACTGACACAGCTTGAAAATTTATTCAAGCAGAAAAATTACACTGCCGGCCTGGCGCAGGTAGAAACGGTATTGCAGCAGTTCCCGTCTTCATTCCATTTGAAATTCCTGCAGATTAAATTTTTAAAGGAATTGCAGCGACCTACCGAAGCATTAAATTTGCTGCTGGAAATGCATATCAGGTTCGGAGATAATATCTTGATTTTAAAGGAACTGGCTGACTTGAATTTCCAGCAAAAAAGACTTCCTGAAAGTTTGATTTATTATAATAAACTCCTTTTCCTTGATTCCTTCAACAGTCAGGCCCAGGTGCGGGTGAAGCAAATCCAGGGTCTGCTTGAAGCAGGTGTATCCGAAAGACTGGCTGATACCAAGATTGAAATCCACCTTGATGACAGCCAGCCCCAAGCCGCGGCTAATTCCGTGCCGTCCCCGGTGATCACCTTCGCGGAGCAAGCCGAACCTGAAGTGGCGGTGAAAAAAAATCCCTTTCCGGATCATGACCTGGAATTGAATTTTGAAACCGAAAGCGCGGCAGAGTTATATTTCAAGCAAGGGCTATTTAGCGAATCAATGGCTATTTATAAAAAACTCTTTGAAAAAACAGCTAACACCGACTATTTTTTAAAAATCAAGGCCATCCTGCTGCTGCAGGGTAATGAAAAAAGCGGCCGGATTATCGAAAGATTGCAGCGTTTCCTGGAACTAATTCAAAAAAGGGGGAATCAAATTGTTTGAAACTATTTTTAACGATATTCACCAGCATAATCCCGAAACATACCTGATTGGAATTTGGGGCAAGGACGGGCTTGAATTGGAAAAAGCGACATACCTGACATCCAGTATCGACATTGACCTGCTTGGCGCCGAACTGGCAAATGTGTTGGCCAAACTGGACAATTTTGAAGTGAGCAGCGCCGATATCTGTATTGAATACATTTCCGGACAATTCAAGATTTTTGTCTTTTCCCTGAATGCCGGTTATTTCCTGCTGCTGGTTTCAAACCAGAATCAGATAACGGGAAAATTGAAATTTTATCTGAATTTAAAAAAAAACAATATTCTGTCCCTGCTGTGAACAGGGTGTTTTTATTCACGATTTGGCAGGAGCAATAACCAATGAACAGTTTTATGAAATTCAAGGTTGTTCCCGATTTACCGGAAAAGCTGAAGCCGCTGCTGACCATTGCCGGCAATCTGTGGCTGACCTGGAATCCTGAAGCCATCAAGCTGTTCATCACACTGGACAGCGATTTGTGGGAAAAAAATCAGCATAACCCGATTCGCATGCTGGGCGAAATCAGCCAGGAAAAACTTGATGAACTGGCCGCCGACGATGGATTTTTGAGTGAAATACAGCGGGTCAATGGGCAATTGGAACAATATTTGCACATGCTGCACAGTGTCAACCATTCCCAGCAGGTCAGCATAGCTTATTTTTCCGCCGAATATGGTTTGAGTGACACGCTGCCCATTTATTCCGGAGGTCTGGGCATCCTTTCCGGCGATCACGTCAAGGCGGCCAGTGATTTGAATCTCAATTTTCGCGGTGTTGGCCTGCTGTACCAGTTGGGCTACTTCCAGCAGTACCTGAACATGGATGGCTGGCAGCAGGATTTCTACCAGATCAACGATTTTCATAATATGCAGGTTCAGGAAGTGAAACGCGCCGACGGCCAAGCGCTGGAAATCGAACTTGATTTTCCCGGCCGCCAGGTGGCGGTTAAAGTCTGGCAGATTCTGGTCGGCAGGGTGAATATCTATTTACTCGATTCCAACCTGGGAAGAAACAGCGAGTATGACCGCCGCTTGACAGCCCAACTCTATGGCGGTAATCCTGAAATACGTCTGCAGCAGGAAATCATCCTGGGCATAGGCGGGGTGAAAATGCTGGACCAACTGGGTATCCAGTTGACGGTCGTGCACATGAATGAAGGTCATTCTGCGTTTACACCTTTTGAACGGGCCAGGGTGTTGATGAAAAACAGCGGCCTCAATTTTCAGGAGGCGATTGAACTTGTCCGCAAATCGAGTGTTTTCACTACGCACACCAATGTGCAGGCCGCCCATGATGTCTTTACTCCCGAATTGATGAAAAATTATTTCGCCAATTACTTGAAAGAATTCAACATTTCCTGGTATGATTTCCTGGCTTTCGGCCGTGTTCATCCTGACAACAGCCAGGAGAATTTTTCCATGACCGTGGCCGCTGTGAAAAACGCGGCTTTTGTCAATGGCGTTTCTACCTTGCATGCCCAGGTTTCCAAGGACATGCTGAAGAATCTCTGGCCCGGAGTGCCGTTGGAGCATATTTCCATCCAGGCGATTACCAACGGTATCCATATCCCATCCTGGATTTCCTTTGAAATGAACGATCTATTTGAAAGATATTTGGGCAACAAGTGGCGGGAAAAGCAGGATTACCGGGATGTCTGGGAAAAACTGCAGAACATTCCCGATCCCGAACTTTGGAACGTGCATGAAATCCGCCGCCGGCGCCTGATCGCTTTTACCCGCCAGCGTGTGCAAAAGCAACTGATCGCCAAGGGAGCGTCAAACCTGCTGGTCAATGAATCGCAGGAGGCTCTGAACCCTATGGCCCTGACCATCGGTTTCGCCCGCCGTTTCGCCACCTACAAGCGGGCTTACCTGATATTCAAGGATGCGGAGAGATTGTTGAAGATACTAAACAGCGCCGAATATCCGGTACAGCTGGTATTCGCCGGCAAAGCCCATCCTCAGGACCAGGCCGGCAAGGAGCTGATAAAAAATATCATCACTTTCATGTCCTCGGAACATTTGCGCAAGAAAATCGCCTTTATAGAGGATTATGATATAAACGTCGCCCGCTACCTGGTCTCCGGGGTCGATATCTGGCTGAACACACCCTTGCGTCCTTTGGAGGCTTGCGGCACTTCGGGGATGAAGGCCGCCTGCAACGGCGTTTTGAATTTCAGCATTTTGGACGGCTGGTGGGATGAAGCCTACGACCTGAAAAACGGTTGGGCTATCGGTAACCGCGAAGTCTACGCCGACAAGGAATACCAGGATGAAGTCGAAAGCAAAGCCATTTATTCGACTCTGGAAAAAGACATCATACCCTTGTTTTATGAACGCGGCTCAGACGGCTTGCCCCGTGAATGGATCCGCATGATGAAACATTCCCTGTTGACTATAGCTTCGCGCTACAACACCAATCGCATGGTCAAGGAATATTTTTACAAATTTTATAAAAATGCGGCCGAGAATCATGCCAAATTGAGTGCCGATAATTTCGCCGCTGACCGCGAATTGGTCAAGTGGAAAAACATGATAAAAAATGAATTTTCCGCCCTGCGCATTGAAAATGTCCAGGCCGATACCAACCGGACATACAAAAGCAGTGAACAATTTCCGCTGCAGGCGGATATCTATTTAGGTAAAATCGATCCCGGCGATATCCGCGTGGAAGCCTATTACGGCAATATCATCGGTGAAGACGTGCTGCAAAATTCAGCCCTGGCCGTTTTAAACGAAGTCACTAAAATTGCAGACAATCGCTATCGCTTCAGCGGCGTCATCCCCTGCGCCCGAACCGGTAATTTTGGTTTCAAGTTGCGCGTTACGCCCTTTCACCCGCTGCTGAGCGACCCGTATGAGATGAGTCTGGTACTCTGGAACTGAGTTCGTATTAAAAAATCAAGGTAAAAGTAAAAAGTAAAAAGGAAAAAGTGAAGAATAAGAAAAAAATTGGGCAAATGCATTTTTACTGATTTTATCTTACTTTTACCTTTTACCTTTTTCCTTTTTACTTTGACTTTTTTTCCAGAAGGCTGATGTAAAACAGGTCGTTGTTCAGATCAGATGGTAAAAGATAGCAGCCGAATTTTATTTTTTTTACCCGGAAGTGATATTTTTCCAGCAGCGGCTGAATGGCGACCGCTTCCAGGCCGCGGGCGGCGGCAACTTTTTCCACCACCCCCTCGCTCTCTTCATGGATAAATGAACAGACGGCATACAACCAGCGGGCGTGCGGAAAGCGTTCAACCAGGCTGGCCAGCATGAGACGCTGCTGCCGGGCATTCTTTTCGACCATTTCCCGGTTGATCTTGCTTTTTAAATCTGGATTTTTGCGCAAGGTGCCGCTCGAGGTGCAAGGGGCGTCGATGATGACCAGGTCGGCCGCCTCTTGGCCTTGCGGATACCTGAAGATATCGGCCACGAAAGAAGAAATATTGTTAAGATGCAACCGGCGGATGTTTTGCTCGAGCAAACACAACCGTTGCGGGCTGACGTCGCTGGCCCAAATTTTCAAATCGGGTCGCAGGCAGGCCAGGGTCAGTGATTTGCCGCCCGGGGCGGCGGCCACGTCGCAGACTATTTTCTTGGCATAAGCGGCAGCTACCAGAGCCACGGCCTGGGAGCCGGTGTTTTGGATATAAAACCCGCCCAATTCTTCAGACTTTTCCAGCACCTGGCCGGCGGCCTGGGTTTCAAAACAGTCCAGCTGCGGCAATTCGCGGCAGGGGATACCGGAGGCGGCCAGTATCTGCCGCGCCTGGGCCATGGTCATTTGCTGGGGATTGAAACGCAGGTGAAAGGCGGGTTCGCGGTCCAGGTATTCCAGGTCTGCCTCGCTGGCGGCATCAATTTGCTTAAGGCTGGTTACCAGGCCGGGGGCGATGGCGTATTTCAGGCTCAGGTTTGCGCTTTGGGCTAATCTGACCTTGACTTCCTGAAGGTGACGCAATAGTTCGCGCAATACGGCATTGACGAATGGTTTTTCTTTTTTTGCGGCGGCGCTTACCGTTTCGTTGACCACTGCGTATTCCGGATAGGAATCGGAAAAAACCAGCAGGAATACGGCGATTTTCAGCAGTGTATACACGGCTGGTGCGGGAGCCTGACTTTTGTTTTTTAAAAAAAGGCCGATGACATGTTCCAGGGCAATGTCTTTGCGCACTACGCCATAAACCGTCCTTGTCAACGGACTTTTATCGGAATCGTGATAGGAATCCAGAAACCGCGTCAGCAACATACGCAGGTTTGTTTGCGGGTCCTGGTAATATTCTTGCAGGATATGGGCCGCCGGCTTGATGAAATTCATGCCAAACGCTCGGGGAAGCGGTTGCCTAACGAATATTGCCTGGGGCTCATTTCTTTTTTACCCTCGGGCTGAATTCCGCTAATTTCCAGAACCGAGCCTTGGCCGCAGGCGACTTTCAAACCCAGGGCGTCCAGACCTAGGATATTTCCGGTTTGGACCTGGTGGACCTGGCGGGAGATGCCGGCGTTGATAATTTTGATCTGCCGGTTTCCCATGCTGAAAAACAATCCCGGCCAGGGAGTGAAAGCCCGCAACTTGTTGACAAGGTGCCGGGCTGGAAAATTCCAATCGACCCGGCCCTCACTCTTTTTTACCGGTAGGGCCAGGGTGGCCAGAGAATTATCCTGAGGATGTTTCCTGATTTTGTCTGAAAAAATCTGCTCCATGGTTTCCAGCAGCAAAGACGCGGCCAGTTCACCCAGACGCTGCTGGTAAGAACCGCAGGTATCATCTGGATTGATGATGACTTCTTTCTGGTTCCAGATGTCGCCAGCATCCATATGACCGCTGATTTCAAAGATGGTGATGCCGCTGCTGTTTTCGCCGTTTTCAATTGCCCGCTGCACCGGGGCGGCCCCGCGGTAGGCCGGCAGCAGGGAAAAATGAACATTAATGGTTTTAAAACGCGGCAGGGTATACAACTGGCGGGGAATGAACTGGCCGTAAGCCACGGCCACGGCGATGACTGGATGACTGCGGCTGATCGTTTCGCTAAGGTCGGGCTCGCGCAGGGAAGGGGGCTGGATCACTGTTAGACTGTTTTCCAGGGCGAACTGCTTGACGGCAGGGATGATCGCTTGCCGATGGCGCCCGCCGTGCGAGTCGGGTTGGGTGATGATCAGTGATAGTTGAAAATTTTTGTGCAGTTCTTTGAGTATGGGCAGGCCGATGGCCGCGGTTCCGTAAAAGACAATTTCACCATTGGCCACTTTTTCTCTTTTGGCTGATCTCTTTTTTGATCAGGGTGCGTTTCAAACTGGACATGCGGTCTACGATCAGTATGCCGTTGAGGTGATCGATTTCATGCTGCAGCACCCGGGCTTTCAAGCCTTCAAATTCCATGCGCAATTCACTGCCGTCAAGGAGGGTGGCTTGGAGGAAAATCTTGGCATTGCGCTTGACAGGCAGAGAATAGCCGGGGACCGACAGGCAGCCTTCCTCGTTGATTTCGAAACCTTCGGCGGCGGTGATCTGCGGATTGATGAGCACTAGCAATTCTTCAGGAATTTCCCCGACCGTCAGATCCAGGGTGACCAGTTGGACCGATTCGCCGACTTGCGGGGCGGCCAAGCCTATGCCCGGGGCTTGGTGCATGGTTTGGGCCATAGCCTTGGCCAAATCGGCGATATGCTGGTTGATGTCGGTGATGACATGAGCCTTCACCTTCAATACCGCATCGCCGTACTTGCAGATTTTCAGTGTTGGTTCTTCCACGCTGTCATTATATTTTCTCGCCGGACACTTGTCAAACATTTATTGAACCACCGATTTTAAGATCCTCCCTATATCCCCCCTTCCGTAAGGGGGGAAATTAAAAATTTAGGAATATAGTTAAGCAGTGCTTTTTTTATCCGGCAGTATTCATTTTAAACCCCCTTTTTTAAGTGGGGTGCCGTAGGCGGGGGGATTAACAGTCCGGAATTGCAAATTGATCTGCAGTATGGTATAGAGTCCAGACCGGCAGCATAGGAGCCGGTTGTTATGGGAGTCGCCGTGGCCAGAATCCATTTTTTAGCTGAGCAAGTGTTTCGTAAGATTGCCGCCGGGGAAGTGATCGAACGGCCGCTATCAGTGGTCAAGGAATTAGTTGAAAACGCCATTGACGCCGGCGCCAATGCTATCGCGGTAGCGCTAAAGGCCGGCGGTAAGGAATTGATCAAGGTTGAGGACAACGGCAGCGGTTTTGCTGCCGCCGATATCGAAATAGCTTTTCAGAGTCATACCACCTCCAAGCTGACCAAACTTGAGGATTTAAACAATTTGCAAACCCTGGGTTTCCGCGGCGAAGCCCTGCCTTCAATTTTGGAAGTGGCCGATATCGACCTGATCAGCGCTGACAATGACCAGGGGCAAGGCTGGCACTGCCAATTCCATAATGGTCAGTTACAGGACAAAAAAGAATGCGCAGGCCGCCGGGGCAGCGTCATCACTGTAAGCCGTTTGTTTGTCGATTTCCCGGTGCGCCGGAAATTTATGAAAAGCGACCAGGGCGAAATGCGTCCAATCACGGCTTTTTTGGAGGTGACGGCCTTGGCTCGTCCAGCCATTGCCTTTTCGCTGCAGCATAACAGCCGTAGTGTTTTTTCCTATCCCGGGGCCGCGGATTTAAAGGAACGTATTTATCAAATTTTCGGCAAGGATTTTTTGGAAGAATTGCGCGCCGTGGATTTCAGTTCCGGGGATTATCGGTTGAACGGCTTTATTTCAGCCGCCCAAACCGGAATAAGCGGCAAAGCGCGCCAATTTTTCATTGTCAACGGCCGTCCGGTCAAGGAAAAAACCATGTTGGCCGCTTTTAACAATACCTACCAGAATTATCTGGAAAAGTCGCGCAGTCCGGCCGGAGTGCTCAATATAACCATTCCGGCCGGGCAAATAGACGTCAATATCCATCCAATGAAGCTGGAAATCCGTTTTCTGGACAGCAGTCGGGTCTATCAGTTTTTAAAAAATGCCATCGAAAGTACTATGGGGCAGCCTTCACGGCCATTGGCAGATACGCCCGGAATACCCGGTGCCTTTCCCTATGCGCCCAACTTAGCCCAGGCTGCCAGGGAAAAAACCGCTCCCGGCGGCGATGATTTTATCTTCAACGAGCCGGTGTTATCTCAGGACGACGATTTTCGAGTGCTGGGCCAATACCAAAATTCCTATATCGTGGTTGAAAAAAACGCTGAATTACTGATCATCGACCAGCACAACGCCAGGGAAAGGGTGTTGTTCGAGCGCCTGAAAACCGGCTATCAAGCCGGGAACGTTGCCTCGGCTCAAGCCCTGTTTCCGCTGCTGCTGGAATTGTCGCCTGCCGAACGGCTGGCCCTAGACGAAAAAAAGTTGCAATTTTTCAAACAAAACGGTTTTGACATCCGTCCACTCAGCGGCGCGGCCATTGAAATCAAGGCTTTCCCCCAATTCCTGGCCGAAGCGGAAATTAAGGAAACCGTGCGTGCGGCACTGCAGCAGTCGCCAGGGGACGCCCTGCAAGCAGAAGAGCGAATGCTGGCGGCCATGGCCTGCCGGAACGCCGTCAAGGTCAACCAGCGCCTGCAGCCCGAACAGCAGCGTGCCCTGGTCAAAGACCTTTTTGCCTGCGAAAATCCACATTTCTGTCCCCACCGCCGGCCGATCATCGTTACCCTGACCCTGGCCGACATCGAAAAACAATTGAAACGCCGCTGACATTGTCAACCTTTTTTGACAATTCGACAGTGCTATGCTAACATTGCGTTTTCATTTGGAAATCATACCAAAAAATCCGGTTGACAGAGGTGGAATATGTTCAAATCGCTGGTACCGAAAAATGAAATTTTTTATGAGCTTTTCAACCAGATCAGCGCCAACATAGTGGAAGGAGTGCAGCTTCTGGTCAAGATGCTCGATGATTGCGATCATTATAATGAACACGCCGTCAGCCTGAAATCGCTTGAGCACCAGACCGACCTGCTGGTGCACAGCGTCATGTCACACTTGCACAAGACTTTCATTACCCCCATCGACCGCGAAGACATTCACCAGCTGGCCTCGCGCTTGGACGACATTCTGGACCTGGCCGAAGCCGCCAGTTCGCGTATCGACCTGTACCGCCCTTGCGTTGTGCCGCGCGAAGCCAAAGAATTAAGCTACGTACTGCTCGAAAGCGTCAAGCTGGTCAAGGAAATGGTCGGCTTGCTGCGCAATTTAAAAAAACCTGCCCGCATCATGGAACTGACCGTGGAGATCAACCGCCTGGAGGATCAGGCCGACTACATCCGCCGCAGCACATTGGCCCGGCTCTTCCGCGAGGAAAAGGACCCCGTTGAACTGATCAAGTGGAAGGATATCCTGGAATACATTGAACGGGCCACCGACCGCTGCGAGGACGTGGCCGACATCACCGAAGGCATCGTTTTAGAAAATACCTGAGAAAGAAAGCACCATGCTGATCCTGGTCATTATCATTGTTTTTCTCGCCCTGCTGTTCGATTTCATCAACGGCATGAACGACGCCGCCAACTCGGTAGCCACGATCATTTCCACCCGCGTGCTCACGCCGCGCCAGGCAGTGCTCTGGGCCGCGTTTTTCAATTTCGTTGCCGCCTTCCTTTTTGGACTGCATGTGGCCAACACCATCGGCAAGGGCATCATCAACACCAAAGTGATTTCCGCTCCCATGATCCTGGCCACTTTGATCGGCGCCATCATCTGGTCCTATGTCTGCACGCACATGGGATTTCCGATCAGTGTTTCGCACGCTCTGGTTGGCGGCCTGGTCGGCTCAGCCTTGGCCAAAAGCGGTATCAAATCATTGATTCTTCCAGGATTGCTGAAAATATCCCTTTTCATTGTCCTGGCGCCTCTTATCGGATTGGTACTTGGCTATATCATCATGATCGCGGTCATGTGGATCTGCCGCAAGCGTTCGCCACAAGCAGTTGACCGCTGGTTCCGCCGTTTGCAGCTCTTGTCGGCCGCCTTGTACAGCATCGGCCACGGCACCAATGATGCCCAGAAGACCATGGGCATTATCGCCATGCTGCTGTTCACCACCGGCCATCTGGGTCAGACTTTTTATGTACCGGTATGGGTGATCCTGAGCTGTCACTTGGCTATCGCCCTGGGCACTTTGAGCGGAGGCTGGAAGGTGATCGAAACCCTGGGCATGAAAATGACCAAGCTCAAACCGGTGCACGGCTTCAGCGCCGAGACGGCAGCGGCCGGATCCATTCTCATGTCTTCTTTTTTGGGCATTCCGGTCTCCACCACCCACACCATTACCGGGGCCATCATTGGCGTCGGCGCCACTAGCCGCCTTTCGGCCATCCGCTGGGGCCTGGCTTACCGCATCGTTTGGGCCTGGATTTTAACCATACCCGGCTCGGCCCTGATTTCGGCCCTGTGCTGGTACGGTATCTCCCTGCTACATCTTCCCGGCTGATGCAAAGACGACTTAAAAGATGAAAATGACGCCAGACGGCAAACGATTGGCACAGTTCAGCCATTGTTTTTTTGCTTGACAATTCAGATGAAATTGATAAAATCAAATCTATACCTGTCCTATATTCCGTTTTCTTTAAAACATTGAAAAAAGGAGGAAAAGGTGGCGAAAAAAAACTGGTTGTTATTGGGATCAGGTTTCTGTCTGCTGCTTGTTCTGACGCTGGGCGGCTGCAGCCGGCAAAATCAGCAGGCCAATGCCATCCAAATCAAGGGATCGGACACCATGGTCAACCTGGGCCAGGCCTGGGCCGAGGCTTTTATGAAAGCGAACCCTAAGGTGTCGGTGGCCGTCACCGGCGGCGGTTCGGGCACGGGCATCGCCGCCCTGTTATCCAATACCTGCGACATCGCCGAGCTATCGCGCGAGCTCACGTCCGAAGAAATTGCCATGGCCAAGGAGAAGGGCTTCGAACCCAAACAGATCACGGTTGCCCTGGACGGGCTGGCTGTAGTGGTCCATCCCGCCAACCCGCTGTCGGGACTGACCATGGACCAGTTGGCCGCAATCTTTTCCGGTTCCGTGAGCAATTGGCAAGAAGTCGGCGGCAGCAACCTGTCCATCGTGGTCTTGTCGCGCGAGGTCAACTCCGGCACCCACGTTTATTTCAAGGAGCACGTGCTGCGCCGCGGCCGCAGGGACAGCCAGGCGGAATTCGCCGCCAACGCCCTGATGCTGTCCAGCTCCCAGGCCATCGCCGACGAAGTGGCCCAGAATCCCGGCGCCGTCGGTTATTACGGCATGGGCTATATCTCCGCCAAGGAGAAGGCCCTGGCCATCGCCAAGGACGCCAATTCTCCCTATGTCCAGCCCACAATTGACAATGTCATCAGCAATGCGTATCCTATTTCACGCCCGCTGCTGATGGTCACTCGTGGCCAGCCGCTCGGGCTGGTGGCACGTTTCATCGATTTCGTTCTCAGTGCCGAAGGACAGAAAATCGTAGTGAAAATCGATTTCGTGCCGGTGAACAGCAAGTAATAAAAAATGAAGCCCATCCGGCTCCGCAAGCAGAAAGAGTGGATCATCGAAAAAGCCATCCTGCTTAGTGGGATTTTTTCCGTGGTCTTTGTCGTGATGATCTTCCTGTTTTTGTTGCGCGAGGGATTCTCCCTGTTCCGCGGTGAAAGTGTAATCGATTTTCTTTTTGGTAAAAGCTGGTATCCCATATCCAACCCGCCGCGCTTCGGCATCCTGCCGCTGATCCTCGGCTCGCTGCTGGTGACACTGGGTGCGGCCGCAATTTCCGTGCCCATCGGCATCGCCGCCGCCCTGTACATCGCCGAGATCGCGCCGCGGCGGCTCAAGGAAGCCCTGAAAGCCGGCATTGAACTTCTGGCCGCCATTCCTTCGGTGGTCATCGGCTTCATCGGCATGATCACCCTGGGCCCCTGGATCAAGGCTTTTTTCAAGGTGCCTACAGGGCTGACCGCCCTGACCGGGTCGGTCACCCTAGCCTTCATGGCCATGCCCACGATCGTGTCGATCGCCGAGGACGCCATCACCGCCGTGCCGCGGCAGTACCGCGAAGCGGCCGTCGCCATGGGCGCCACCCCGTGGCAGACCACCTGGCGCATTGTGGCCCGAGCCGCCCGGCCGGGCATGCTGGCCGCGGTCATGCTGGGCATCGGCCGCGTCGTCGGCGAGACCATGGCCGTGATGATGGTCACCGGCAACGCCGCCGTCATCCCCAGGAGCTTCCTGCAGCCGGTGCGCACCCTGACCGCCACCATTGCCGCCGAAATGGGCGAGTCGGTCCAGGGCGGTCCCCATTACGCCGCCCTGTTCGCCATCGGCATCGTGTTGTTCATCATCACCTTCCTGATCAACGGTGTGGCCGACCTCTACCTGCACCGCTCGCGCCGCTAGCCATGCATCCGCGCCTGACCCAGAAGATCGCTCATGCCGTTCTGCTGCTGGCCACCCTGCTGGTGGTGCTGCCGGTGGCGGCCATCCTGGTGATCATCGTAGCCAAAGGCGCCAGTGCCATAAGCTGGGATTTCCTCTTTTCCATGCCCCGCGATGGCATGACCGCCGGCGGCATCTTTCCGGCCATCCTGGGCACTCTCTACCTGGTGCTGGGGGCTATCATTTTCGCCGTACCGCTGGGCGTCCTGGCCGCCGTTTACCTGGTCGAGTATTCCAGCGACAACTGGTTGTCGCGCCTGGTCAAGTTGTCCATCGTCAACCTGGCCGGAGTGCCGTCGGTGGTCTACGGCCTTTTCGGCCTGGGCATATTCGTCACCTTCTTCCATTTCGGCGCCTCGATCCTGTCCGGGTCGCTGACTTTGGGCATCATGATCCTGCCGGTGATCATCACCTCGTCACGCGAAGCATTGGAGAGTGTGCCCCGCCATTTCCGCACCGTCAGCCTGTCGCTGGGAGCCAGCCGCTGGCAGACCATCCGCTACTCGGTGCTGCCGCACGCCCTGCCGGGCATCCTGACCGGCATGATCCTCGGCCTGGGCCGGGCGGCCGGGGAAACCGCTCCCATCCTTTTTACCGTGGCCGCTTTCTACCTGCCGCGTTTGCCGCAATCGATCTTCGATCAGACTATGGCCCTGCCGTATCACCTGTATGTCATTTCAACCCAGGTGCCGGGCATCGCCGAAAATGTCCGCTACGGGACGGCGCTGGTGCTGCTCACGTTGGTGCTGCTGCTCAACCTGGCCGCCATCATCCTCCGCTCTCGCTTCCGCAGGAAGAAAAAATGGTAGAGCAGTCGGTCAAGTTTTCCGTCCGCTCTTTCCATGTTCACTACGGACACTACAACGCCCTGCGCGACCTGAACCTGGATATTCGGGCCAATGAGATATTCACCGTGATCGGTCCGGCCAATTCCGGAAAAACCACCTTTCTCAATTCCTTAAACCGTCTGATCGACCTGGTCCCGGCCAGCCGCTGCAGCGGCGAGATCAAGCTTGACGGCATAGACATCCGCCATGGCATGGAAGTGGAGGCGCTGCGCCGCAAGGTCGGCATCGTCTTTGCCCTGCCCCTGCCGCTGCCTATTTCCATTTTTGAAAACGTGGTCTACGGCCTGCGCATGCAGGGCATACGTGAGCAGCGGCGTTTGGATGAAGCCGTGGAAAGGAGCCTGACGGAAGCGTACCTTTGGGAGGAAGTGAAGGACCGCTTGTCCACTCCGGCCATGAACCTTTCCGGCGGCCAGCAGCAGCGCCTGTGCATGGCCAGGATCCTGGCCGGCCAACCCGACGTGCTGTTATTCGACGAGCCGACGTCGGGGCTGGATCCGATCTCGACGGCCAGGATCGAGGAGACCATGTTGATCCTGAAAGACAAGTATACCATTGTGCTGGTAACCAATAATGTGGCCCAGGCGGCCCGGGTAGGGGAGCGCACAGCTTTTTTCCTGATGGGAGAGATGATTGAAGTGAGCGAAACCAGTAAAATATTCACGACGCCGGCTGACAAACGCACCAGCGATTACATCACCGGCAAGTTTGGCTGACATGAACGAAAGCAGCATTGAAACCAGCGCCTTGAATCTTTTTTACGGTGATTTCCAGGCCCTGACCGACATCAACTTGAATGTCCCCGCCCGCATGGTGACGGCCCTGATTGGGCCCAGCGGCTGCGGCAAGAGCACATTGCTGCGCGTTTTCAACCGCATGAACGACCTGATCGACGGCGTGCGCGTGACCGGCCAGGTCATCATCAACGGCGAAAACATTTTGGCGCCCGGTGCCGACCTGCTCGTGCTGCGTGAAAAGGTCGGCATGGTCTTTCAGCGGCCGAATCCTTTCCCCCTTTCTGTTTACGAAAATATTGCCTTTGGCCTGGCCGTGCACCGTTTGGCGGCCAAAAAGGAATACGATGACATCGTGGAACAAGCCCTGCGCAGCGTGCTGCTCTGGGAAGACCTGAAGGACCGGCTGCACCATTCAGCCCTCAAGCTGTCGCTGGAGCAGCAGCAGCGGCTGTGCATCGCCCGGGTGCTGCCGCTGAAGCCCCGCATCCTGCTCATGGACGAGCCTTGTTCCGCCCTCGATCCCATCGCCACCCTGCACATCGAGGAACTGATGCAGGAATTGAAAAAAGAATACACCATCGTCATCGTCACCCACAACATGCACCAGGCCGCGCGCGCTTCGGACCGCACCGGCTTCCTTTATCTCGGCAAATTGATCGAGTTCGACGACACGGTGAACATATTCACCAAGCCGGCGCAGGCCATGACCGAAAATTATGTCAGCGGCCGTTTCGGCTGAAACAAGGAGAGAGAACATGGCAAGAGAACATTTTCAAAATTTGTTGCGTGGACTTGAGCAGGAACTGGTGGGCATGGGGGAGATGGTTATTGCCGCCATCAACCGCTCGGTCAACGCTTTGAAGAATCTCGACAAAGCCGAAGCCGAAAAGATCATTGCCGACGATGCCCTGATCAACCGCCGGCGCTGGGACATCGAAAATCAGTGCATCCGGCTTTTCGCCACCCAGCAGCCCGTGGCCGGCGACCTGCGCGAGATAGTCTCCTTCATGGACCTGATCACCAACCTGGAACGCATGGCCGACCATGCCAAGGGCATCGCCACCATCGTGGTCAGACATGACCAGACGCCGCTGCTTAAGCCGCTGATCGATATCCCGCGCATGGCGGATAAGGCCTGCGAGATGATTCAGAAAAGCCTGACCGCCTTCATCACCCAGGATGTGGCCGCAGCCCGCGCCATTATTGAAATGGATAATGAAGTGGACGCTTTGTACGACCAAATTTTCCGTGAGCTCTTGACCTATATGATGGAGGATCCCAAGACCATTACCCGCGCCGTATATCTGATCTGGGTGAGCCACAACCTGGAACGCATCGCCGACCGGGTGACCAATATCTGCGAACGGATCATCTTCATGGTCACCGGAGAAATCCTCGACAACTGAGGAGTTTTGCCCCAGCGACCAAACCCGCGGCCGGTTTTTTTTGCCTGAGCGCTGAAAAAAATTATTTTTATGCGAATTGCTATTGACATGGACTGAAAAATTATTTATATTCAATTTGTTATGGGAGGCAAAAATTGAAAAAAGACAATCACGCTTATGTGATGAAAGAAGCCGAAAGCCCCAGTGAGGAAGCCGAACCTCCAAGCAGTGCGCTGCTGGAGGACGGTAACAGTACCGCCCTCTCGTTACTATTTCCCGAATTAATCCAATTTCCACCCCCAAAAGTCGACAAGACATTTCATAAAATCGGGATTCGTTCACTACAATTTTTAAGAAAATATTTCCCACTGGCAACCAAGGCCGATTGGAACGATTGGGAATGGCAGCTGCGCAACAGCATTACTAGCTGGCAAACGCTGCAGCAGGTTTTGCAGTTGTCGGATGAAGAAGTGCGGGCCATGACGGTTCAGAGCGGTAACCTGCCCCTGCGTATTACTCCTTATTATGCCAGCCTGCTTGATCCATTGAACCCCATGCAATCCCTGCGCCGCAGCGTTGTGCCCGTTACCGCCGAGCACTTGATTTCCGCGGGCGAGGCCGCCGACCCGCTTGGTGAAGATACTCACAGCCGCGTCCCTGGCCTGGTGCACCGTTACCCCGACCGGGTCCTTTTCCTGGTTACCGGTTTTTGCTCGACCTATTGCCGCTACTGCACGCGTTCGCGTTTGGTGGGCGACCACAACAAGCGCCATTTGAACCGCGATCAATGGGACCGAGCCCTGACCTATATTGAACTGAATCCAGCCGTGCGTGATGTGCTACTTTCCGGCGGTGATCCCCTGACTCTGCCCGACGACAGCTTGGAATACTTGTTGAGCCGTTTGAGCAAAATTCCCCATGTCGAGTTTGTCCGTATCGGCACCAAAGTTCCAGTCGTGCTGCCGCAGCGGATTACCCATTCGCTGGTCAGTATTTTGAAGCGTTTCCGTCCTCTGTGGATGAGCATCCATTTTACCCACCCCGATGAAATCACTCCGGAAAGCGCCCAAGCCTGCGAACGCCTGGCCGACGCCGGTATTCCTTTGGGCAGCCAGACCGTGTTGCTCAAAGATATCAATGACTCGGTGCCGACCATGAAAAAATTGATGCATGAATTGCTTAAAATCAGGGTCAGACCATATTACCTGTATCAATGCGATCCCATCCTCGGTTCTTCCCATTTCCGCACTCCGGTGGAAAAGGGGTTGGAAATTATCGAAGGTCTGCGCGGCCATACCAGTGGCTACGCGGTTCCCCATTACGTGATCGACGCTCCCCAAGGCGGCGGGAAAATTCCTTTGCTGCCCAATTACTACCAGGGGCGCCAGGATAGTGACGTGCTGCTGAGAAACTATCAGGGCAATATTTACCGCTACCCCGATAACGCGAGCGGAGTCAAGACGACAATGGAGCCTTTGCAATAAGTTCGGATCAGCCTACGAAATTTCCTTGCATTTTTATTTCAGTTGACATAAAATCGTGATGAATCCATAACGTGAGGAACTCATGATCATTGGCTTGACTTATGATTTGCGCCAGGAATACCTGGCCGCCGGTTACAGCGAAGAACAGACCGCCGAGTTTGATCGCGCCAGCACCATCGACGCCATCGAAAGGGCCCTGATCGCCATGGAGCATGAGACCAGGCGCATCGGCAATGTCAAGAGCCTGGTGCGGCGGCTGGCCGAAGGTGAGCGCTGGGACATGGTTTTCAATATCTGTGAGGGCATGTTCGGCATGGGCCGCGAAGCCCAGGTTCCCGCCCTGCTTGATGCTTACCAGATCCCCTATACTTTTTCCGGTCCATTGGTTCTCGCTCTCAGCCTGGACAAAGCCCTGACCAAAAGGGTGCTGCGGACCATGGGCGTGGCCACCCCGGATTTCGCGGTGGTGACGATAGCAGAAGACATCGCGGCTGTCGACCTGTCTTTTCCGGTTTTTGCCAAGCCCCTGGCCGAGGGCACTGGCCTGGGCATTGACGCCAAATCCAAGATCGATTCCCCCAAGCAGTTAGCTGCTGTCTGCCGCGAACTATTGAAAAAATTCAAGCAGCCGGTGCTGGTGGAAACCTATCTGCCCGGGCGGGAATTCACTGTGGGCATCGTGGGCAGCGGCAGTGCGGCTGAAGCCGTCGGCGTGATGGAAGTTTTTTTGCGGCCCGAAGCCGAGGCCAACGCTTATTCCTATGTCAACAAGGAAAAATGCGAGGAACTGGTCCAGTACGCATTAGCTCCGGAGGATGCGGCCGGACCATGCCGGGATTTAGTTTTGCGGGCCTGGCGTGGATTGGGTTGTCTCGATGGCGGCCGCGTCGACGTTAAAATGGACCGCGACGGCGTCGTGAATTTCATAGAGGTGAATCCGCTGGCAGGCTTGCACCCCGAGCATTCTGACCTGCCTATCATCTGCACATTGGCGGGCATACCCTACCAGACGCTGCTGGAACGGATCATGGCTTCCGCCAGCGCAAGGATACATTCATGAAAAAGAAAAAAGTTGTTATACTGCATAACCAGGTTACCGCTGAATCTCCCAAAGATGAGTTGGATGTGCTGGTCCAGGTCGACGCGGTTTTCAAATCGCTGTCCGAACTGGGCTATCAACCGGTGACCGTTCCCTTTTCCCTGGCGTTTGAAAAAACCATCAAGACCATAAAAAAACTGAATCCGCTTTTTGTTTTCAATTTGGTAGAATCGGTGGAAGGCAACGGCCAGCTGATTCATTTGGCGCCTGCGCTTCTCGATCATCTTAACGTGCCATATACCGGTTGCAGCCAGGAAGCGATTTTTGTCACTTCCAATAAAATCTTGAGTAAAAAACTATTGCAGTTGGCCGGAGTCGCTTCGCCGCCCTGGCTGTGGGCTGAGAATCCGGTCGAATCGGTTGCACTGGGAGCGGGAACCTACCTGCTCAAATCAGTATGGGAGCACGCTTCCAATTGGTTCGACGAAAGTTCCATTGTTCAAGTCCGGAATGCGGTGGAACTGCGCGCCATTTTGGAGAAGAAAAACCAAAACGGCCGCGGCCAGTTTTTTGCTGAAAGTTATATCGAAGGCCGGGAATTCAATCTGGCCATTCTGGCTGGTACATTTCTACCGGTTTCGGAAATCAATTTTGTGGAATATCCTACCGACAAGTTAAAAATCGTTGATTTTCGAGCCAAATGGGAGGAAGATTCTTTTGAATACACCCATACCCCGCGTTCATTCGATTTCCCCGAAACCGATCAGCCTTTGCTGGACGAGCTGCTGACCATTGCCCGCCGCTGCTGGGAATTTTTTGATTTGCGCGGTTATGCCCGGGTTGATTTTCGCGTGGACGGCAAAGGCCGCCCCTGGGTGCTCGAAATCAATACCAATCCCTGCCTTTCTCCGGACGGCGGTTTTCATGCGGCCGCCGCCAGGACGAATTTGTCTTTTACCGATTTGGTTGAAAAAATCATCGCTGATTGCGTTGGCAGATAAAATAAACAGTTGGAGATGCAATGAGTAAACATGATTCGCTGATATTTCGCGAAAACGTGCTTCCTGGCGACAACTTTGCGATTCGCGCTATCGTCGCTTCAAGTGGATTTTTTTACGATCATGAAATTGAGGTGGCGGTGGAACTGGTCGAAGAACGACAGGAAAAGGGATTGAAAAGCGGCTACTTTTTTCTTTTTGCCGAACAGGATGGCCGGGTGGTCGGTTATAGTTGCTACGGACTTATCGCCTGCACCACAGGCAGTTTTGATCTTTACTGGATCGCTGTGCATAATGACTGCCGCGGCCAAGGCATCGGCAAAATCCTGCTGAAAAAAAACGAGGAATTGATTGCCGCCAAAGGTGGACGTGGAATCTGGGTGGAAACCTCCGGACTGGAAAAATATCAGCCGACGCGGGATTTTTACATTCATAACAACTATCATTTGGAAGCGGTACTCAAGGATTTTTATGGTCCTGATGATGACAAGTTCATCTTTGTCAAACGCTTGCCCTAACATGGCCGAGAAGATTAAAAAGAGATCAGTCAAAGCCGGTCTGCCGCCAGGCACCTTGGTGCATATCGGCACGCAAAAGGTCGGGGAGAGCCTTATCCGCATTCTCGATTACGACGAGCATGGGGTGCGCGAAAAAAACAAGGCAGCCGTGGACGAATGCATCCCTTTCCGCGACACCGATTCGGTGACCTGGATCGACATTGAGGGGCTGCAGGACATCAAACTTCTGGGCCGCCTCGGGGAGTGCTATCGCCTGCACCCCCTGATCTTGGAAGACATTCTCAATACCGACCAGCGCCCCAAGTCCGACGACATGGAAAGCTACATCTTCGTGGTTCTCAAAATGCTCGATTTCGATCCGGCCAGCATGGAGATCATTTCTGAACAGGTCAGTATCGTTTTCGGCCGGAATTTCGTAATCTCAATCCAGGAGGGGCACGAAGGCGACCTGTTCGAACCGCTGCGCGAGCGTATCCGCAGCGGCAAGGGGAGCATCCGCAAGATGGGGCCCGACTACCTGGCTTATTCGCTGCTCGACACCATCATTGATCATTATTTCCTCATCCTGGAAAAAATCGCCGAACGGATCGAAACGCTTGAGGAAAACGTGGTCAGCGATCCCGGACCGGAAACTCTGCGCCAAATCCACCGTCTGAAGCGGGAGATGATCTTTTTGCGCAATTCTGCTTGGCCGCTGCGTGAAATGATTTACGGCCTCGAAAAAAGCGAATCGGAACTGATCCGCCCGGCGACCAAGATCTTTCTCCGCGATATCTATGACCACGCCGTGCACATCATCGACAGCATCGAAACCTACCGCGAGATGCTTTCCAGCATGCTGGACATTTACCTTTCCTCGGTCAGCAATCGCATGAACCAGGTCATGAAGGTGCTGACCATCATTGCCACCATTTTCATGCCCCTGACCTTCCTGGCCGGCGTCTACGGCATGAACTTCAAATTCATGCCCGAGATCGGCTGGCGCTGGGGCTACCCGCTGGTGCTGCTCATCATGTTCACGGTAGCCGCGGTCATGCTCTATTTGTTCAAAAAAAAGAAATGGCTCTGACCATTTTCAGCGCAGCTGTCCGGGTGAATTGGCTGCGAGGCATTGCCAGGGCAGTTATTGTTATGGCGGGCGGGCTGCTGCTTTAACTCATGTCCGTTTTCGATGTCATCTTGGTGTTGCCGTATCCTTTCACAGACCACCCATCGTTTCCCGAAGGCATTCTGAAAAGGGCCCTGGAAGCGGGGGGATTCACAGTTGGCGTTATCGAAACTCCTTTCTGGCAGGAAAACAAATCGTTCACAGTACTGGGTCGGCCGGCGCTGTTTTTCGCCGTGGTTTCTGGCCCCCTCGATTCGGTAGTGCTTAATTATACCGCCAGCCGCCGCCGCCGCCGGGAAGATCTCTATCAGTTTGCCGGCCAAGCTTTCTTTGCTGGCCGGCCGCCGGACATCAAATACAAAATCAGGCCCGACCGCACCCTGACTGTCTTTACCAGCCGGCTGCGGGAAATTTACCGCGATACACCGGTGGTTATCGGCGGGGTTGAAGCCGGCCTGCGTTGTTTCGCTCATTACGATTTCCAGGAAGACAATATCCGCCGTTCCATTTTACTCGATTCCCGTGCCGATATCCTGGTTCACGGCAACGGTGAAAAGCAAATCGTAGCCATAGCCAGACTGCTGCGGGCAGGGCAGCCGGTTTCAGCCATCGACATTCCCGGAACGGCCAGAATAAGGCGTCAATTGCCGGCCGAAAAAAACTGCCTGGAACTTCCCGGCCACGAACAGGTTGTGGCTGACCCGAAGCAGCTGTTGCGCAGTCAGTTGCTTATCGGCCGCGCCGCTGGCGAAGGCCGGGCTCTGGCCCAGAAACACGCCAACCGCTGGGTGGTGCAAAACGCGGCCCAGAATTATGACAGCGCTGATTTGGATTTTATCTATGATCTCCCTTACCGGCGCCGGCACCTGAATGCGGACGGCTATACCCCGGCATTGCAAATGAACCTTTTTTCCGTGACCTCGCACCGCGGCTGTGCCGGCGGCTGCGCCTTTTGTTCGATCAGCGTCAGCGAGGGCAAGCGCATTGTTTCCCGCTCGCCCGATTCTATTTTTCGCGAAATCGGTTTTCTGGCCGCCCATCCGCAATGGCAAGGGGTGGTCAGTGATATCGGCGGGGCAACGGCCGAGATGTACGGCGCCGATTGCGCGATTGAAACTTGTCCCCGACTTTCTTGCCTGCAACCGCGGGCTTGCCTGCGCTTTGCACCCGGAGAGCCATACCGAAATCTGCTGAAGCACTGCCGGGAATTGAACAGCGTTAAAAAAATACTTTTGGGTTCGGGTGTCCGTTACGACCTGCTTTTAAATAATCCCGATTTGCTGGAAGAAATTTTGCGTCATCATTGCGGCCGTTTTTTGCGCATAGCGCCGGAACATACCGAGGATGAAGTTTTGGATTTGATGGGCAAGCCGCGCTTCGCGGTTTTAAAGGAATTTGTAGGCTTGTTCCGCCGCCTGAACCGCCGGTTGCCGCGCCCCATCGAGTTGGCTCCATACTGGATGATCGGCCATCCCGGGGAAACCATGGCTCATGTGACGGCCATGAAACAAAAACTGCGCGCTTTGAATTTGCCAACCAGCGATGTGCAGATTTTTACCCCCTCACCCGGAACGTTGTCCACGGCCATGTATTATTCGGGTCTTTCCCCGGTCGGGCAACCTTTGGCCGTTGAAAAAGACATCCGCGCCCTGCAGCAGCGTAAGTTCCTGTTGACCGGTGATTAAAGCGCGAAAAAAAGAAAAAAGTATTACGAATCTGGGTTTGCTTTTAAGAAAAAAATGCGCTAGAATCCGTCCTTAAGACCCTATAAGGAGAGCCGCGATGCGCAGTGACACCCATGTTCAGCATGACCGTCAGACGTTGGCTGACTGTGTTCTCGAGAAAACAAGCGTCGACGTGGCCCGTTGCAACCAGTGCGGCAAGTGCTCAGCCGGATGTCCCTTGGCCAATGACATGGATTTTCCTCCCAGCCAGATAATGCACCTACTGCAGCTGCGGGATTTTCCGGAGTTTGCCGAGATGGCATTGCGCTCACATACCATCTGGCTGTGTCTGACCTGCGAAATCTGCTACGCCCGCTGTCCCATGGAAATCGACATCCCCAAGCTCATGGACGCCCTGCGCGCCGAGTCGCTGGCGCGAAAGAAAACAAACCCCAAAGCTAAAGATATCATCGCTTTCCACCGCGCTTTCCTTGATTCGGTACGCTACACCGGCCGCTTGTTTGAAATGGGGCAGATTGTCGATTACAAGATCCGTAGCCGCCATTTTTTGCAGGACCTGCTGCAGGCGCCGGCAATGTTTTTTAAAGGCAAGCTGCACCTTTTTCCCGAACGTATTCGCGGCCGTTCCCTGCTGGGGAGAATTTTTGCCAGGACCTTGAAAAGCAAGGAGAATCGCCAATGAAAACCGGCTTTTATCCCGGCTGTTCGATGAAAGGGTCGGCCCGCGAATACAGTGAATCGCTGCTGGCCGTAGCTGCGGCCTTGGGCCGGGAACTACCGGAGATCCCCGACTGGAATTGCTGTGGCGCCACGGCTGCCCATAACTTAAACCAGGATTTGTCCCTGGCCCTGCCAGCCCGTATCCTGGCCGCGGCCGAAAAAGACGGCATGGACGAGGTGCTGGTGCCCTGCGCTGCCTGTTACAGTCGGCTCAGCGTCACTCGCTATGAACTGCTCCAGGATGAAGATTTGCGCCAGAAGATCTCGGGCCTGATCGAAACCAATTACCGGGGCTCAGCCAAAGTTTTAAATATCATCGAGTGGCTGACAAGCATTCCTGACCTGGAAACAAAAATTAAAGCGCCCTTCGCGCGCCGCGTGGCCTGCTACTACGGCTGCCTGCTGGTGCGGCCGGCCGGCATCCTGAAGTTTGACCGCCCCGAAGAGCCGCAGTCCATGGACCAATTGCTTAAAAAAATAGGTGCCACGCCTTTGGACTGGGCTTTCAAGACCGAATGCTGCGGGGCAGGATTTTCCGTTTCGCGCACGGATCTCGTGGCCAAGCTGAGCGGTCTTATTCTCGACGACGCCGTAGCCAGAGGCGCTGAAGCCGTGATCGTGGCCTGTCCCATGTGCCATCTCAACCTGGACCTGCGCCGGCCGCAAATCGAAAAGCGCGCCGGCAAAAAAATCAATATCCCGGTCATCTATATCACCCAAGCCCTGGGCCTTGCCCTGGGCATCGCTCCTAAAAAACTGGGTTTACAGCGACATACGGTAGCGGTTAAATTTTCGCAGTCGACAGAAGGTGCCGCGAACGTTGCTCAAAGCAGTGGAAGCAAAACTCTGCCCGGGGAGAAATAACCATGGCGCGCATCGGCGTGTTCATCTGTCATTGCGGTGAGAACATCAGCGCCACGGTCGATGTCCAGAAGGTCGCTGCGGCCGCGGCCAGGATCCCCGGCGTGGCCCACAGCGTCGATTACAAGTACATGTGTTCCGACCCCGGCCAACAGATGATCAAGAATGCCATCAAGGAGAAGAACCTGACCGGGGTGGTGGTGGCCGCCTGCTCGCCGCGCATGCACGAGCCCACTTTCCGCCGTGCCTGCGCCGAAGCCGGGTTGAATCCATTTCTTTGCGAAATGGCCAATATCCGCGAGCACTGTTCCTGGGTCCACGAAAAAAGCGATGCGACCACGAACAAGGCCATCGACCTGGTGCGGATGATGATCGAAAAAGTTAAAAAAAGCAAGGCCCTGCTGCCGATCAAGGTGCCGGTGACCAAAACCGCTCTGGTGCTGGGGGGCGGCATCGCAGGCATCCAGGCCAGCCTCGATATCGCCAACACCGGCCACCAGGTGATCCTGGTGGAAAAGGAACCGTCCATAGGCGGCCACATGTCGCAGTTGTCGGAAACATTTCCCACTCTGGACTGCTCGCAGTGCATCCTGACCCCGCGCATGGTGGAGGTAGCGCAGCACCCCAACATCACCTTATATTCCTACGCTGAATTGGAGAGTTTGGAAGGCTTCATTGGCAATTTCAAAGCCCGCATCCGCAAAAAAGCGCGCAGCCTGGATGAAAAACTCTGCACGGGCTGCGGATTGTGCATCCAGAAATGTCCGGCCAAAAAAATACCCAGCGAGTTCGACGCCAATATGGGCATACGCACAGCCATTTACGTTCCTTTTCCCCAGGCTATTCCCAACAAACCGGTCATCGACCGCGGCCATTGCACTTATTATCTGAAAGGAAAATGCCGTCTCTGTGAAAAAATATGCCCAACCCAGGCCATTCGTTTCGACCAGGAAGATGAAATCATTGCCGTTGATGTCGGCGCCGTGGTGCTGGCCACGGGTTTTGACATCAAGCATGGCGATTTCTTCCCCGAATATGGCTATGGCAAATACAAGGATATCATCGACGGTTTGCAGTTCGAACGGCTGGCTTCGGCCTCGGGTCCAACCCTGGGCGAGATACGCCGGCCCTCGGACGGCAAGATACCAGAAACCGTAGTTTTTGTAGCCTGCGCCGGGTCGCGCGATCCGGCCAAGGGCATCGAATACTGTTCGAAGATTTGCTGCATGTACACGGCCAAGCACGCTATGTTGTACAAGCACAAGGTGCACGAGGGCAAGCCCTATGTTTTTTACATGGATATCCGCGCCGGCGGTAAAATGTACGAGGAATTCGTACGCCGGGCCATGGAGGAGGATGGGGTGCAGTACATCCGCGGCCGCGTTTCACGGATTTACGAACGCAACGGCAAATTGATAGTCAAGGGCGCTGATACCTTGCTCGGGGCCAGGCCCATGGAAATTCAAGCCGACATGGTGGTGCTGGCCACGGCCGGTGTGGCCAATGCCGGGGCCGAGGAATTGGCCCAGAAAGTCCATATCAGTTATGATGCCTATTATTTCTACTCCGAAGCCCATCCCAAACTCAGACCGGTGGAAACCAACACCGCCGGCATATTCCTGGCCGGAGCCTGCCAGGCGCCCAAAGATATTCCCGAATCGGTGGCCCAGGCTTCGGCAGCCGCCAGCAAAGTGGCCGCCTTGTTTTCGCAAGCGGAATTGATCCGCGAACCGCTGATCGCCGTGGTCGACCGTTCGGCGCCGCCGTTGTATTCAACCTGCGTCGGCTGTTTCCTTTGCCAATCGTCCTGTCCGTATCAGGCCATTGAAAAAGAGGAAATCCGCGGCCGCGACGGCCAATTGATCAAGACCGTGGCCAAGGTTAATCCCGGCCTTTGCCAGGGTTGCGGCACTTGCGTGGCCCTGTGCCGTTCCAAGTCGATCGATATCCAGGGCTTTTCCCATGAGCAGGTATACTCGGAAGTGCTGGCCTTGTTGAACAGGAGAGAGTCCGATGTCTGAATTCCAACCGAAAATCGTGGCTTTTGTCTGCAACTGGTGTACCTATGCCGGGGCCGACCTGACCGGAACCAGCCGCATGAAATATTCGCCGCAGGTTTCCATTATCCGTTTCCCCTGTACCGGGCGCATCGATTTCATGCTGCTGCTCAAAGCGTTCGCCAACGGGGCCGACGGCATTATTGTCTCTGGCTGCCACCCCAACGATTGCCACTATACCTCCGGTAATTTCCACGCCCGGCGGCGCTGGATATTGTTTCGCGGTCTGCTCGATTTTATGGGAATTGATACCCGCCGGATTGAATTTTCCTGGATTTCAGCCGCCGAAGGCGCCAAGTGGGCCCAGCTAGTCAACACTACGGCTGAAAACATCCGTAAGTTGGGGCCTTTTGCCAATTATGAGAAGCTGCGTCACCAGGGCGTCAGCTGAAGCGAGGTAGAGCCATGGAAGCCCTGAAAAATAAAGCGCGTGAATGGTTAGACTCGCGCATGGTCCAGCTGGTCATCGGCTATAGCCAGGGCAGCGGCGATTCGGTGCGGGCGGTTTTCGTCCATGATCCTGGTCAGGTTGAAACATTGCTTTTTGATTCGCGCTGCCGGCAAAACCTGGCGGTTTATCTCCTGAAACCCGAGGTTAAAAAAATGGGCAAAGCGGCCTTGGTGGCCAACCTGACCACCTTGCGCGCTGTTTTGCAGCTAGCGGCCGAAAATCAAATCGGGGAGCACGATGTTTTAACCCTGACGGTCAATCCCGCCGGAGAATTGCTGGTGCTGTCCACCCTTGAAGCGATCGAGACGTATGTGGCCATTTCGGCTCCTGATTTGAGCGTCGAAGAAAAGGCGGAGTTGGAAAAATACGAGAAACTGGGCATGGAAGAGCGCTGGCAATTCTGGCAGGAGCAGTTTTCCCGCTGCCTCAAGTGTTACGCCTGCCGGGCCGCCTGCCCCCTGTGCTATTGCAGCCGCTGCACGGTGGAATGCAACCAGCCGCAATGGATCCCGGTGCCGGCCCACGATTTGGGCAACTTGGAGTGGAACGTCATGCGGGCTATGCACCTGGCCGGACGCTGCGTCAATTGCGGTGACTGCAGCCGGGCTTGTCCTGTGAATATTCCCCTGTATTTGCTGAATCAAAAGTTGATCAGCGACGTGTTCCGCAATTTCAATGCGCGCAGCGGGATGGCGGCTAAAGCCGAAAACACATTGTCCACTTTCAAGCCGAACGATAAGGAAGATTTTATCAGGTGAGGCATGGAAATAGAAATAAAAGTAATTAGCCGTGATGCTCTGGAGCGAGTTTTTTCCCTTTGGCTGGCTGCTGGCAAGCGTATTTTGGCTCCAAAAAAAACCGGCGAGCTGGTCGATTTCGCCTGGGTCACTCAACTTTCCGAAGTCTGCCTGGATCAGGTGCAAACCGTGCAATCGCCAAAGCTGGCCATTTTTCCCAAAGTTGAAGAATTGTTCTCATACCAAACCGCTTTTGACCAAGTGACGATTCAGGATCGCCCTCTTGAGGCCCTGGAGGAAATAGTTGTTTTCGGCCTGCGCCCCTGCGACGCCGCGGCTTTCGCTTCGCTTGCGGCCATCTTCACCTGGGACTCCCCGGACCAATTGTTTTCAGCCCGGTTTGAGAAAATGACCTTAGTCGGCGTCTCCTGCGCCCGCGCCGATGAATACTGCTTCTGCACTTCCGTGGGCGGCGGTCCCGGCGCCACCACCGGCAGTGACATTCTGCTGACCGATATAGGAAGCGGTGAATACCTGGCGGAGATCATTTCCGAAAAAGGCCGGCAAACCGTTCAAGCCGCCGCCGGGAAGTTCCAGCCGGCCGCAGGCAAGGAAAAGGAAAGCCACCTGGCCAAGGTTGTGCCAAGTTTCGCGTTGGCTAAGATCACGCCCGCTTTGGCGGCGTTGTTTGACGACGACGCTTTCTGGGCCGAGCAATCGCGGCGCTGCCTGGGCTGCGGAGCCTGCGCTTACGTCTGTCCGACCTGCGCCTGCTTCGACATCCAGGACGAGGGCGCCGGGGACTCTGGCAAACGCCTGCGCTGTTGGGATTCCTGCGGCTTTTCAATGTTTACCCTGCACACTTCCGGCCACAACCCGCGGCCGCTGCAGAGCCAACGCTGGCGCCAGCGGCTGATGCACAAGTTCGCCTACATGCCGGAGCGCCAAAAGGTACTGGGCTGCGTGGGTTGCGGCCGCTGTTCGCGCGCCTGCCCGGTGGACATGAACGTACTCGAGCATCTGCGGGCCATTGCGGAGGCGAAAATATGAGCGAGGCCAACATCTTCAAACCTTATCTGCTAAAAATAGAACAGGTCATTGACGAAACCCCGGACGTCAAGACCATGCGCCTGGTCTTTACCGATGAACAGGAAGGCAAAGATTTCACATTCCGCACCGGCCAGTTCGGCGAATATTCGGTGTTCGGGGAAGGCGAATGTACTTTTTGTATTGCGTCGCCGCCCACGCGCAGCGGCTACATCGAATGCACCTTCCGCAAAGTCGGGCGGGTCACATCGGCCCTGGCCAACCTCGAACCCGGAGAGATTATCGGTTTCCGCGGGCCCTACGGAAATATTTTTCCTATCTCCGACTGGGAAGGGAAAAACCTGCTGTTCATCGCCGGCGGCATCGCCCTGCCGCCCATGCGCAGCGTTATCTGGAACGTGCTGGACCTGCGCGACCGTTACGGCGGCATCACCATCATTTACGGAGCCCGCACGGTGGCTGACCTGGTCTACAAACGTGAACTGGACGAGTGGGCGGAGCGTGCCGATGTCAAACTGATCACCACCGTGGACCCGGGCGGCGAAACGCCGGATTGGAAAGGGAAAAGCGGCTTCGTGCCCGCCGTGCTTGACAAGGCCGCCCCCTCCAGCCGCGACACAGTGGCCGTGGTCTGCGGCCCGCCGGTGATGATCAAGTTCACATTCCCCGTATTGGCCAAACTGGGTTTCGGGCCGGAGAGCATCTTCACTACCCTGGAGAACCGCATGAAATGCGGGGTGGGCAAGTGCGGCCGCTGCAATGTCGGCAAGTATTTCGTCTGCAAGGACGGCCCGGTCTTCACTTTCGCCCAGTTGCAAGAGATGCCGCCGGAATACTAAAAATCAGCTATTTCTCCCGGATTTTTCAGATTTATTTTATGATTGCATGAATTGTCATGGTTTATTTGTAGGGGCGGACCCCAGTGTCCGCCCTGGTGTATTTTTCAATTATTTTCCGGCACCGCGAACGGAAAAGGGCAGGCACAGGGGCCTGCCCCTACATATTGATCCTTTGTTCCAATGTTTACAGGTCCAGCCGGATGGGCAAAGTCACCGAAGTGATCTCGTCCCAGTGCAGATGGCGCTGGATGGCGAAGGCCGTTTCGTTGTGCAGCATCTTGTGGTAGAACTTCTCGTGGCGGAAGGTCAGCTTGCCCGTGAAAACTGTGGAGCGGTGAAATTCGTTTTTAATTGATTTGCACAATTCAGTGGCTGTTTCTACCACGTCGGTGCCCACGGTGTAGCGGTAGTCGGCGGCGAATCCGAGTTTCCGGGTCAGATCCACATATTTTTGCAGGGTCGCTTTCGAAGCTTCTTCCAGGTTTTTCATCTCTTCAATACCCTTGAACGAGCCGGAGTCGACCACAGCCACCGAGGCAAAAATGAAATTCTTGTACAGGTTGGGGAAATTGCGAATGACCGACAGGATTGTGTGCACACCGAAACCATTGAATTCGCTGACCAGCTGGATGGCGGTCATCGCTTGGGAGTTCGGCTTTTCCATGTTTGGCTTGCGGCTAGTGGGAATGTCCATCAGCAGGTCGTCCAGCTTGCGCACCGCCTTTTTGACCTTGTTGTAGTGTCCGCGGATGATGTAGCAGATGGCAATGAATGCGGATGTGATCAGCAGTGTCATCCATCCGCCGATTAAAAATTTTTCCACGGAGGTGATGACCAAAATTGTAAAGCAAAGGATAAACCCGGTCATGTGCACGGGCAAATGCTTTTTCCAGTGTATTTCCTTTTTGCGGTTTTTTATGAAGTAAGTAGACATGCCAATTTCCGATATGGAAAAGGTAAGGAAAACGTTGATCGCATACATGACCACCAGATTGGATATCTTGCCGCCGGTGTAAAACAGCAGGAAAATGGAGGCCCCGCCCATGAGCAAAACGCCGTTCTGCATGGTCAACCGTTCCGACAGCGAGGCGAAACGGTGCGGGAACCAGGAATCGATGGCCATGTTGGCCATGACGCGCGGGCCGTCAATGAATCCTGTTTGGGCACCTACGAAAAGCAGAGCTCCCTCGGATAATATTGTGATCAAAGCCAGGGCATAACCAAATGACCAATTGCCGTAAAGGGCGTTGGCCAGGATGGCGTTCAGGGTTTTACCGCTGCCAGGCGTGACTTTGAGTAATAAATAACAGATGAACAAGCCGCTGGCGGTAAAGGCCAGAGAAGTGGACATGTAGAGCATGGTCCTTTTTCCGGTCTGCACCTTGGGCTCGCGCATGATCTGCAGGCCGTTGGAAACAGCTTCGATACCGGTGTAGGTGCCACCGCCGAGCGAATAGGCGCGCAGGAACAGGGCCAGCATGCCCAAGCCGCCCAGGCTGGAGATGCCGATGTTAAAATTGCTATGGATATCATGGGCTACGGGACCAAGCTGCGGCAGGTGGGAAAGGATGCCGTAGCCGATCATGAAAACGTGGGTGACGACAAAAACGATGAAAATCGGAGCCAGCATGGTCACCGATTCCTTGACGCCGCGGATATTCATGAGGATCAAAATGACAATCAAAAACAATTCAAAGAAAATTTTGTAGTCATGGAAACCCATGGGCAGGAAACTGAACAGGGCATCGCCGCAAGCGGCGATGGAGACGGTGATGGTCAGCATGTAGTCGACCAGCAGGGCCGAACCGGAAATTACTCCGGCTTTTTCCCCCAAAGTATGGGTGGCCACGATATAGCCGCCGCCGCCGTGCGGGAAATGCTCGATGATGCGCGAATAAGCGTAGGAGATGATGAAGACAGTCAGTGAAGTGGCCAGGGCCAAGAAAACGGCCAGGTAGGTATGCTGGCCCAGGGCGCGGAAGGATTCCTCCGGGCCGTAGGAAGAGGATGAGAGGCCGTCGGCGCCCAGTCCGATCCAGGCCAGCAGCGGCACCAGCGATATTTTGTGGAAGATCGAGGGGTCGTGGATGTTGCGCGGCGAGCCGATCACCGTCTGGCGCAGTCTCCTGATCAATGGCACTCGTTCTTCTGGACCGTTAGAAATCATTTTTTCCCTATATTTGGCCGCGGTTGAATCCAACCAAGCCTTTGCTGGCAAAAGTAAGTTTTATACTTTTTGGTGCCTTTTGTCAATTGAAAATCGCCCGCTATGAATCCAATTTCTGGCCACCCGGCTCGTCCGTACTGTTCCTTGCTTTACTTTGAATAGGATTATGGTTATGATTGGTTTTAAAGAAGATTTGGATTTGATTCAGGAGGGAATATGGTTGTTAAGAAAAAACTCTCGTTGGGATTGGGATTTTTGTTTTTTATCATTTTTGTTTTAGCTATTTTTTGTTCCTATTATATTGGAAAATTATCTCAGGACGCCAACAATATTCTAAAGGACAATTATAATTCCCTGGTTTATTCAAAAAATATGATTTCATCCCTTGAGGATCTAAGGACAGCCGTTAGCAGCATTATCTTCAGCCAAACCGAGAATAAGAAAACGTCCGCCTATTTTGGGCATCTTTTTGAAAAGGGCAGGACTGAGTTTGAAAAAAACCTGAAAGCAGAAAACAAAAACATAACAGAGATCCATGAAAATGTATATGTTGAAGCGATAAATAATAACTATGATATATTTTTGAGACTCAGCCAGCAAACAAAAACGGGATCCGGGAGTACTGCCATGTACTTTGACGAATTTCAACCCGCTTTTGAACAACTCAAACAATCCATTGACAACATCTATGATATCAATATGCAAGCGGTAGTACGAAGAAGCCAGATGACAAAACGTGATGCGGAAAGGACGATTTCCTACATGGCAGCCATTGGGGCATTTTGTTTGATTTTGGCTTTTGCTTATTTTTGGTATTTTCCCCTTTATATTTCCAATTCGATCTCCTATCTGGCAGAAAAAATGAGACAATTATTAAAAAAAATGGGCATTACCCTTGATATTAAAACAGATGATGAACTCCACGTCATTTTACAAGCAATAAATTTAATTGAAAACAAATACTGCGGGGAAAACAAAGAAAAGCATCAGGTTGAGACGTAATTTATCCTTATGAATTATGCAAGATAGCAAGCGCCATCCCTGTTCTCCTTTGTGGTGAGCGACCGCCTTAAGGATCGGTTGCGCCATCGCCCGGGCCGGCCGTGAACACATCGGCGGGCCCTAAAGGACAGACAAATTAGATCCACCAGGATAGGTGGATAATTTGTGCTGCCCAGTTTGCTTTCAGCCACTGAAAATGATATAATTTGAAAGGAGAATTACATGCACGTTATCGTTGTAGGCTGCGGCCGCGTCGGCTCCGAATTGGCCAATATACTCTCACGTCGGGGCCACAACGTGGTGATCATTGACACCGATCCCGACGCTTTCAAGCGCCTGGGCGCTACTTTCAACGGCATTACTTTGCGCGGTTTCGGCTATGACGAAGAGCTTCTCCTGGAAGCGGGCATCGAAAAATGCGATGCCTTCGCCGCCGTGACCAATTCCGACAGCGCCAACATGATGGCAGCGGAGATCGCGTCCAAGATCTATCATATCGACCGCGTCGTGGTGCGGCTCTATCTCCCCGAGCAGGAGCGGTCGATGCAGTTGCTTGGGCTCGACTTCGTTTGCGATACATCCCTCTCGGTCGCGGCCATTTTTGAAAAACTGACTACCAGTTTCAGCCATACGCTGACCGTTCGTGGTGACACCGAGGTCATCGAATTCATTGCCGGTCCGCTGCTGCATGACAAAACCATCCTTGATATCCAGATTCCCAATAAGTTCCGCATCTGTCTGGTCACGCGTGTCGGTTCCAGTTTCATTCCCTGGCGGGAAAGCATACTGAAGGAAAACGATATAATCCTTGCCGTCGTCAAAACCACAAGCTACGGCAAAATCAGGCCATTCATGAGGGTCAGCTGACATGTATATAGTGATCAACGGCGGCGGAAAAGTGGGTTCATACCTGGCCCACACTCTGCACCAGAAAGGGCATACTGTGGCCATAATCGACAAGCGCAGCAAAGTCATCAAAAAGCTCGCCGAAGAACTTTCGACCGCTATTTTGCTTATTGAAGGCGACGGCTGCAATGTTCGCTATCTCCAGGATGCCGGCTTGGATCGCGCCGATATTTACGCTTCGGTCACGCGCAAAGACGAGGACAACCTCGTTTCCTGCCAGCTGGCCAAGCTCAGCTTCGGTGTTAAAAGGGTGGTGGCCCGGGTCAACAGTCCAAAAAACGAGCGGGTGTTTCACAATCTGGGCATAGAAGCCATATCTTCCACCACCGTCATCAGTCGGCTGATCGAGGAGGAGATGACCGTCGGCGACATCATCCGGCTATACCTGCTGCAAAAGGGTCAGCTGGCGCTGGTGGAGACCGAGATTCCCCGGGACAATGGGCAGATCTCCAGCATCACCGTTTCCGAGCTGCTGCTGCCCGAAGATATAGTCCTGGTTTCGATCATGCGCGACGAGCATGTCATCATTCCCCGCGGCAACACAGCCATCAAGCCCGGTGACCGCATCATGGCTGTCACCCTATCGGGCAAAGAAGAAGAACTCCTCCGCATTATACACGAAATCAGTCATGGATCAACAAAAACAAAAGAAAAACCTATCTCATGAAAAACAAGGACAATTATCTCGATTTTCGTGATTGGCGCATTGTTTTAGCCTACCTGAAAGGCATGGCTAAAGAAGCTTTGGCCGCCCTCTTTTTAAGCGCCATTGGCCTGCTGCTGGCAGTCGCCGGTCATTTGCTGCGACGCTAAAAGGAAACCCGGCGTCAATGGCCGTTGAAAGGTTCGTTCCATGATCCTGAAGCCGAAAACCAATGACCTGAAAGTCATCGGGCTTTACACCGGCAAGATCATTATTGGCGTCGGCTTGTTGATGGTGATCCCCCTGTTGCTTTCCCTTTTCCGGGGAGAATGGAATCCGGCCATCGAGTTTTTCATCGGCATCTGCGCCTGCCTGATCGTAGGTTTTATCGCGGAAACCGCCTGCCAGACCACCCGTGATCTTACCTGGGCCCACGGCTTGGTGGTGGCCGGTTTTTCCTGGTTTCTCGCCACAGCCCTCGGCGCCATTCCGCACTGGCTATCGGGCCATTTCGGCTCTTACCTGGACGCCATGTTCGATGTCATGAGCGGCTTCACCACCACCGGCCTATTCCTTATCCAGGACCTGGATCATGTCTCCCTGGGGCTGAACATGTGGCGCCACCTGCTGACCTATGCCGGCGGCCAGGGCATTATCGTCATCGCCCTGACCTTCCTCATAAAGGGCACTCCGGGAGCCTACAAAGTCTACGTCGGCGAAGGCAAAGACGAGCGGCTGATGCCCAACGTCATCTATACAGCCCGCGCCATATGGCTCGTGTCGATCGTCTACCTCATCGTCGGAACGTTAACTTTGTGGATTATCAACCTGGTCAATGGCCAGAGCATATTGCGTGCTTTCCTGCACGCCCTTTGGATTTTCATGGGTGCGTGGTCCACCGGCGGTTTCGCACCGCAATCCTACAACACCTTTTATTACCATTCCCTTGTTTTTGAAATCGCCTGCGCCATCATCTTCATCGCCGGTTCACTGAATTTCGCGCTCCATTGGGCGATATGGACCGGCAAGAAAAGGGAGATCAGGCGCAATATCGAGACTATCTCCTTTACCATCACCATGACGGTTGCCATGCTCATCACCACTGCCGGGTTGATGAAGTTGAACGTCTACCCTAATATCATGGCCACTTTCCGCAAGATGTTCTACCAGGTAGCCAGCGGCCATACCACCACCGGCTTTTCCACCATCTACTCGCGGACTTTCGTCCGCCAGTGGGGACCGATCGCCATGTTGGGCGTGATCATGGCCATGGCTATTGGCGCCAGCGCCTGTTCCACCGGCGGCGGTTTCAAGGGCATCCGCATGGGGCTCATCTTCAAGGGTTTTGTACAGAACATCCGCCGCACCCTGGCGCCGGAGAGCGCTCACATGGTGGAAAAATGGCATCATATCCGCACACGGGTGCTGGACGAAACGGCAGTCAACATGGCCATGCTGATCGTTCTCTCTTATATTGCCATTTATGTAACCGGAGCTCTGGTCGGTGTTTTTTGCGGTTATGAACCCGTGCAAGCTCTATTCGATTCGGTATCGGCCGGGTCCAACACCGGTCTTTCCTGCGGCGTTACTTCCCCCGCCATGCCCGCGTTGCTGAAAATCGTCTACATCATGGAAATGTGGGCCGGCAGATTGGAATTCATGAGTCTCTTCGCCTTGGGCGGATATGTACTTTCTTTTTTCAGGGGCCGGTGAAGCTGATGCCTATAAAAATAGCCGCTTCTTTAACGATCATTATGGTAATTGTTTTTTCCCCTTTGTTTTCCCAATCTGAAGATCGGACGATAAGCAGCAGCACCCTGGTTGAGAAAGCCAATGCCTGGGATGGCCGCACTGTCAGTTTCATGGGAGAAGCAATCGGAGAAACCATGCGTCGCGGGGGCATGTGTTGGGTTCATCTAAACGACGATGCCTACATGTGGAAAAACATTGAAGAAGGTGCGAAACTCGGCGGCTATAACAGTGGCCAGGCCATTTGGGTCCGGGCCGAACTTGCTGCCAAGATCCGCTTTTTCGGAGATTTTCTTTATGAAGGTGATGTGGTCAAAGTGGATGGCATCTTTAATGCCGCATGCCGGGAACACGGCGGCGACATGGATATCCACGCCGTGCGGCTGGAAATTGTCCGCGTCGGCCATCCGGTTGCCCACCGTATCAACCGCCAACGGTTGATGCAAGGCGTATTCATGCTGTTCTTGGCCGGACTCCTGTTCTGGGTGCGTAGCATCGCCCGCCGTAAAAGAATATAAGGATCAATTTTAAAAACTGTTGACAGCATACCTTGGAGAGAGGTAGACTGCTGGACATGAAGTTTCAAGGTGAAATTTTTTTAAGCGAACTGGTGGGGAAAAACATCCTGGCGCCCGATGGCGAACGCATTGGTAAAATCCGCGATTTTACGGTGATCAGGGGTGATGTCTTTCCGCTGATCGAGGCTTTTGTCATCAATGCGCGCGCTGGCGGTCGCCGGGTCAAGCTGGCCTATGAGGATATCGAACTTTTCAACCGCCGTTTCGTGCTCTGCCGTTTGCAGTCGGATCAGGTCATTTTGCAGGAGATCAAGGAAAAGGAAATTCTGGCGGTCAAAGATATTTGGGATAAACAAATTGTGGATATCAACGGTGCCAAGATTGTCCGCGTCAACGACATCAAAGTGCGCGAAATAGAGGGCAAACTTTCGCTGATCGCCGTCGATGTCGGCATCCGCGGACTGCTGCGCCGGCTGGGACTGAAAAAAAACGATTGGTCATTCTGGAAAAAACTGGTGCACCATATTCCCTACGATTTGATTTCCTGGCGTTTCATCCAGCCCTTGGAAGAAGAGATCACCCATCTTTTACTGACCGTATCTACCAGTGACATGCAGTCCCTGCACCCTTTCGAAATTGCCGATATTTTGACCCAGATTCCCCCCGACAACCAGGAAGCGCTGATGGATTCACTGGGTATTGACACCATTGCCGAAGCGATCCCTGAGATGGATGAGAAGCACCAGAAAGACCTGATGGAAAGAATGGACAAGGGGAAAGCCGCCGATATCATGGAAGCCATGTCGCCCGATGACGCCGCTGATATCCTTGGCGATATGCCCGATGATAAAGCCGATGCCATCATCGGTGAGATGCATGGCGAGGAAGCCGAGGATGTTAAAGAGCTTCTCCGCCACGAAGAAGACACGGCCGGTGGCCTGATGACCACCGATTTTTTGGCCGTGAATCCCGAGTTGTCCGTGGCTGAGACACTGGCTTTTATCCGCCTGGTCAGTGCTGAAATCGAAAACATTTACGTCATTTACGTGCTGGACAAACAGGAGCGCCTCCTGGGTTACCTGCCAATCAACGATTTGTTCAGCCACCCCCTGGACGCCCGTTTGACGACGATCATGAATACGCGGGTCAAAAGCATCCATTCTGATTCCGATGACATGGAAGCGGCGGAAATCATGGCCAAGTACAATCTGCTCTCCCTGCCGGTTGTGGACAAGAAAAACAAGCTTGTCGGTATCATCACCGTGGACGACACCCTGGAAGTACTCCTGCCTTCGATCAAAAAGCGGAGCCGCTACAGGCAAAAATGATTCCAGGCAAGGCGAAAAGCGGCGCGAAAAAACCTTTTTTCACCAATCTGGTCATTTTTTTAAGCATCCTGGGCCCAGGCATCATCACCGGCAGCGTGGACAATGACGCCGGCGGCATTACCACCTATGCGGTTGCCGGTTCCCAATACGGCTACCGGTTGCTTTGGACCCTGCTGCCGGCATTCATGGTTTTGCTGGTGGTGCAGGAAATGAATGCCCGCATGGGTATCGTCACCGGCAAGGGGCTGGCCGATTTGATCCGCGAAAGTTTCGGAGTCAGGATCACTTTTTATATTTTCTTGGGCTTGCTGATCGCCGACATAGGAAACACGGCCACTGAATTCGCCGGCATCGCCGGCAGCATGCAAATTTTCGGAGTCAGCAAATACATCGCCGTGCCCCTGGCCGCGGCCGCCGTTTGGATACTGGTGGTCAAGGGCACCTATAAGATCGCCGAACGGATTTTTCTGGTATTTTCCGTCTTTCTTCTTTCCTATGTGATTTCCGCATTGCTGGCCAGGCCCCATTGGCTAGAAATAGGACAGGCCATGATCAGACCTCAAGTTCAATTCAACCGTCCTTACTTGAGCATGGTCATCGGCATCATCGGCACCACCATCGCCCCCTGGATGCAGTTTTACATACAATCGGCGGTCATCGAAAAGCGCATCAAGCTCAAGGATTACCGTTTCGCGGTCTGGGATGTGGTCATTGGCTGCCTGGCCACGGTGACGGTCGCCTTTTTCATCATCATTGCCTGCGCTGCAACTCTGCATGAAAAAGGCATTGTCATCCATGAAGCCAAGGACGCGGCCATGGCGCTGAAACCCCTGGCCGGAGTCTTCGCCGGCGAAATATTTGCCTTCGGTTTGTTTGTGGCTTCGATTTTTTCGGCCACCATCCTGCCCCTGGCTACGGCTTTTTATGTCTGCGAAGCCTTTGGTTTTGAGGCCGGTATTGATAAGAAATTAAAAGAGGCACCGAAATTCTATGCCTTGTTCACGGCCATCATTGTCATCGGCGTGGTGATCATCCTCATTCCCGGAGCGCCGTTGATTACCATCTCCATCTGGACCCAGATCATCAACGGCATGCTTCTGCCGGTGGTGCTGATCTGTATGATGATCATGGTCAACAAAAAGGAAATCATGGGCCAGTACGTCAACAATAAAATCCAGAATATCATCGGCTGGTCCACCAGCCTGGTGCTTATCGTCCTGACTTTTTTCCTGATCGCATGGCCGCTGCTCGAAAGGCTGGGTTAGGAAAGAGCTTCGAGCCGTATTTTCAATTTGACAGTAGTTTTGCTTTGTGATAGGAAATATAAGAACCTTATAACAAATTCTAAAATTTATTAGCTTTTTAGAAAAAATTTTGAATTTGTTATCTAAGGCTCTTATCCCCCCTTGCTGGGGACTTCGCAGCTCTGCTGGGTCAGGTGACTTTTATCGGTCCGGTCGAATGGCGTACCGGTCGGGCGGACCGAGGTGCGGATGGTGAGAAAATGATGGGGAGCTTTATCTGGCTTTACCAGGGAGAAACCAATGGAAGATGATTATCAAATCACATTAAAAGGGAAGATTAAAATCCTTTATCAGTTGGAAAAATGGCAAGATGTGATCAAACTTGGTGAACAATATAACGAAAAATATGGTAAAGATGTGGAAATCGACATAATGCGCTTTAAAAGTGAACGGCGCCTGAGTAAGACCGCACCGGCAGAAGAAAACAAGGCAAGGATCACAACTCCGAAAAACCAAGCTCAGGAAAGTTCTAAATCAATGGATATCCCCGAGATTGTGGCTGAAGAAGAACCGTTCCTGTTACTGACTGCGGATCATGACACAGTGCAAAAACCGGCCATGTTGGTTATGAACGAAATCCCCGCCGCAGGCCAACCCCGGCTGGTGGAGGAAAAACTGGATAATGAACCATTTCCTGAAGCAAACGCATTGATAATTACCGATCCGTTTGCCGAAGATAAACCGGTATTCGGTCAAGCCCCAAATGAACCGTCGCCTGCTGCGAACGAACTGATAATTACTGATCCATTTGCAGAAAACGAACCGGTATTCAGCCTGGCCAATAATGAGCCGCCAGTGATTCTGATCGATAGTGGGAAAACGGAAAATGTTCCAATTCAGATTGCACCCCGAGAAGAGGAAATGGCGATTGTTGAAGAAAGCCCCAGCGAATTCGTGAATACTAAAATCGCATTCGATTTCAAAAGCAATCCGATCATGACATTTGACGCTGAACCGACATTGGCACCAGCGCCCAAAGCGGAAGCGATTGCCATGCAAATCAATAATGAGGAGAAAAAATTGCCTGCTGAATCCTTGGTCCCCGATTCTGCTGTCATTGATGAGTTTGCTAAAGCTGGGGATGACACATCGATCTCTATGGTCAAGGAAATAGCCCCGGAGCCCAAAAATGAGTCGGCCGCTTTTCAAATCAATGAACTGGAGAAAGCGTTAACTACTGCATCCTTAACAGAAATGGCCGAGGAAAAACCTCAGCCCTTGAGCGAACTTTTTAATAAATTATTAAAAGAAAATCCACCCAAAAGAAAAATCGCTTTTAATTTTAAGTTTTTTTTAGTGCTCATTTTGCCGCTGGTTGCCGCCGTTATTCTATGGTTGGCGCTTTCTGGCAAGCTCAATTTCGATGGCGGCGCCGCTGAAAATGTTAACCCAGTTTCTACTGTTGAACCTCCAGTATCAATAGTGCAAAAGCCTGCCCAAAAGGTTACTCCAGCAGTCCGGATTCCCCAGATTGATGAAAAAGAAAAATTAGTCAACGAAAAAATTAGCCAAGCTAATGATTTTATTAAAAACGGCAACATTCTTAACGCCTTAACTGTGGTTCTGGAAGCCAAACAAATCAAGATGACCGAACCGCTGCGTCTGCTGGAAGAACTGATCACTAAAAAAATCCGGGAAGATGAATCCCGGGCCGCGGAGCAAAAACAGTCTGTTCAAAGTATAGTGCAGTCGGAAGAGCAGACCTATGCCAAAGCTGAGACTGAAAACACCATGGCAGCTTGGCAGAATTTTCTTTTGCAGTATCCCCAGGGTGAATTCACCGCTCTAGCCGGAAATAAGATTGTTGTCCTCCAAAAAAAAGCCGCGCAAAAAGCCGAACAGGAATTGCAACTGAAAATTCAGCAAACGCAAAAGCTGAAATTGCGTTCTGAATATATGGATTTGAGCCAGGCCGAGTTAACTACCGCCTTGCAGCAACTTGGTAATCCAATTGTACAGTTTGAACAGTTGGAACACGGCGGTGAAAAAGTGATCATTGATTTTTCCAGCGGCCTGATGTGGTCCTTGTGGAACAAACCCATGGGTTTTGATAAGGCCAAGTGGTGGGCCAACCGTATCTACGCGGGATATTCCGGCTGGCGGCTGCCCACGGTTGAGGAATCCCTGTCGCTACTGCAGATAGATTCATCGCTCTATGCCAGACTGGTAGATTTCGCCGTCTGGACCGGAGACGGGGTCAGTGACCAAGCGCACTCGATCTGGGCCCTTAGACTGCCGCAAGGTCAGTTTATCCCGGAAGATTATAGTCAAGTCTATTATGTCTGGGCAGTGCGCAAGGCCGGCAAGTAATCGCCAGGTTTGCCAGGCACCATTAGCGCACTTTCCCCCTAGGAGAAGCATGAAATATGTTGGAGCCCATGTCAGCGCCGCCGGTGGCGTGGAAAACGCTCCGCTTAACGCCGCAAAAATCGGCGCTAAGGCCTTCGCTTTGTTTACCAAGAATCAGAAACAATGGCAGGCCAAGCCCCTGGAAGCAGAAAACATTGTGGCTTTCAAAAAAAACCTGGAAACTGTGGCCATCTCACCCTGGCTGGTGTTGCCTCATGACAGCTACCTGATCAACCTCGGTCATCCGGACCAGGAAAAACGGGAAAAATCGATCCTGGCCCTGCTCGCTGAAGCGCGGCGGGCTGAACAACTCGGTTTGCATTATCTGAATTTTCATCCAGGCAGCCACCTGGGTGCGATGGATGAAGAAAAATGTTGTGCCGTGATCGCCGCGGGCATGAAGCGCATTTTGGCTGAAACCAACCGAGTCAGCTTGCTGCTGGAGACGACCTCGGGCCAGGGCGGCTATGTCGGCTACCGATTCGAGCATCTGGCCGCCATCTTGGCCCTTGTCGGCCAGGAAAAGCGGACCGGGGTTTGTTTGGATACCTGCCATGTCTTTGCCGCCGGTTACGACATCCGCACGGCTGAAACTTATGAAAAAACCATGAAAAGGTTTGAAGAAATCATAGGTTTTCAATATTTGCAAGCGGCGCATATCAATGATTCCAAGGTGGACTTGGGCAGCCGCAAAGACCGGCACGACAGTATCGGCCATGGCAAGCTTGGTATGAAAGCTTTTGTGCTGTTGATGAACGATTCCCGTTTCGACGATATGCCCCTGATCCTGGAAACCATCGATGATTCGCTCTGGGAGGCGGAGATCAAGCTGTTGTATTCGCTGGTCAGCTCTCAGGGCTGAAAAGCGCGAATTTTCAATTTTAAAAAGATCAAAAAAAATCGATCCTGAAAACCGCCAGGACAACTGAGTTCTGCCCTCTTTTTATTAGGCTGGATACTATGCGCTTCGCGCTTGGTTTTTCTTTTTGCGCCAGGCCAGCCAGACCATGAGCACAGTGAGCAGGATCAGGCCGATAAACATGGCGCGCGCCCCCCAGAGATAGGGGTGGCGGCTTTGTTCCTCGCCCTTCATCAAAAACTTGCCGATGGCTTCCTGGTAGGTCCAGGCGCCCAGGACCACCAGCATGTAGATCGGGGTGACGTATTTCAGGATGAATTTGAAGATTTTCGGCACTTTCAGGTCGGCGCCCAGGTGCATATCTTCCCAGCCCTTCTTGACGCCGAAGATCCAGGAAAAGATGATGATCTCGATGGTGGCGAAAACAACCAAGCCAAAGGTGCCGGCCCAGAAATCGAGTTCGTCAAGGAAGCCGAACTTGAAGAAGGCGACAACCATGACCGTGCAGGCCACCATGACGGAAAATACGATATTGACCGCTTTTTCGCGTTTCCACTTGAATTCGTCCTCCAGAAAGGCGATGGCCGGCGAAGTCATGGCCACCGAGGATGTAATGCCGGCGATGAACAGCAGAAAAAACCACATGGCCCCTAAAATCTGGCCCAGGGGAATTTTCTGGAAGATGACCGGCAGTGCTTGGAAGCCCAGGTTGAAGGCCCCCTCGTTGGCAATGAGCTTGGTCTCGACCACGCCGAAAAAGGCCACGGCCACCGGGATGGCGATGGTGCCGCCCAGGATGACTTCGGCGAATTCGTTGGTCATGGAGGTAGTCAGGCCGTTGAGGGTGACGTCGTCCTTTTCGCGCAAATAGGAGGCGTAGGTGTTGATGATGCCCTGGCCCAGGCTCAAAGTGAAAAATATCTGTCCGGCTGCCACCAGCCAGACCGTGGCCCGGCTAAGCTGGCTGAAATCTGGATTCCACATGAAGCCCATGCCCGCGCCCACCGAAGAGACGCCCGAAGGCGGTGTACCCATAGTCAGCACGCGGATGGCCAGGATGATGCCGAAAATGAACAGCACCGGCATGCCGATCTTGGCCAGGACTTCGATGCCCTTGGAAATGCCCTTGCGCAGGAAATAGTAATTAAGAAAAATGGTGATGGCTAGAAAAACAAACAACGGCAGCCAGGAGGCGAAGAACTGGTTGTGCTCTACGCCCTGGAAGCCGCGCAGGAACTTGCCCATGGCGTCGCGCGTCGTCAGGCCGTAATATTTGCCGGTGCCCGAAAACCAGGCGAAGCCCAGGGTCCAGGACTCGATAAAATTATAATAAACCACGATGATAAACGGCAGGGAAATGCCCAAAGCGCCTAGGTACTTGGCGGCCGGGTGTTCCCACATCAACGAGAATATGCCGGGGGTAGTGCCGTGGCCGCGGACGCCGCCGTGGCGGCCCATGGACCATTCGACCCACATCAGCGGCACGCCCAGAAAAATCAGGGCGCAGAAATAGGGGATCATGAAGGCGCCGCCGCCGTTGGCGGCAGCTTTAACCGGGAAGCGCAGGAAGTTGCCCAGGCCGATGGCGTTGCCGGCCATGGCCAGGATCAGGCCGATGCGCGAAGCCCACTGGGCCCGGCCGCCGATTTCAGCAACTCCGCCTTCCAGTTTCTTTTTCTTCTGAGCCAGCAGAACGCGGCTGAAGCAATAAATAGTCAATACAATAATCACTCCCCAGGCAGCGGCCATGGAAAGCCAGCCCCAAAAATTCAGTCCTTGGTTCATATTTGTGCCTCCTCGGTTAAAGGGAAATATTAGTCAATCAGTAAAATTTTGTCAAGAGTTAAAAAATTTGTAGGGGCGAACCCCTGTGTTCGCCCTTATCGGTTAGTTTCCATCTGTTTGACATCCATTGGCCGCTGTGATAAGAAAATGTTTTCCACAAGGAGAACAAGCATGGCATCCAGAGACAAATGGAGCTCGCGGGTAGGTTTCATCCTGGCCGCCGCCGGTTCGGCCATCGGTTTGGGCAATATCTGGCGCTTTCCCTATATCACCGGCAAGAACGGCGGGGCGCTGTTTGTCTTGATTTACATTGGCGCCGTGCTTATCCTGGGGTTGCCGATCATGCTGGCTGAGTTTGCTTTGGGCCGGGCCACGGCCAAGAACCCGGTCGGGGCGTTCCATGCCATTTGCCCGGGCTCGAAGTGGCGCTATACCGGCTTCCTGGGCGTGGTCACCGGTGTGATGATCCTCTCCTTTTATTCTGTAATCGCCGGCTGGACATTGGGTTATTGTTATAAATCGCTGAGCGGCCAGTTCAAAGAGATCAGCAAAGGACAGGCCGCAGCCATTTTCCGGTCTTTCATCGCCAACCCCTGGCTGCAAATTCTGCTACTGGCTGTTTTTATGATTTTAACGATATTTATTGTCAGCAAAGGGGTTTCGGCCGGGCTGGAAAAATATTCCAAGATCCTGATGCCGGCGCTTTTTTTAATCATGATTTTGCTGATGATCCGCTCATTGACTCTGCCCGGGGCAGAAAAGGGTTTATTGTTTTACCTGAAACCCGATTTCGCGAAAATTAACGGCCGGGTATTTCTGGAGGCCATGGGCCAGGCTTTTTTCAGCCTCAGCCTGGGCATGGGCACCATGCTGACTTATGGTTCCTATCTGGGCAAAAAGGAAAACCTGGTTTCCGCCGCCGCCTGGGTGGCAGCTTTGGATACGACGGTGGCCATTCTGGCCGGGTTCATCATCTTCCCGGCCCTGTTTTCACAAGCTATGGCGCCTGACCAGGGGCCGGGCCTGGTGTTCAATATTCTGCCGGTTATTTTTTCCCATATGCCGGGCGGCGCGTGGTTCGGAGCCTTGTTTTTCGTTTTGCTGGCCGTGGCGGCGCTGACATCAACCATTTCCATCCTGGAAGTGCCGGTGGCTTTTTTAATCGACGAAAAAAAGTGGCCGCGCCGCAAAGCCTCCTGGCTGGTGGGGGTGCTCTCTTTTGCTTTCGGCGTGCCTTCGGCCCTGGCCGGAGGCGGGGTTGGATTTTTAAGCAACCTGCCGCTTTTGCATGTTGATTTTCTTTCTTTATGGGACAAGATCTGGGGCAACGTGGCCCTGAGCGTCGGCGCTTTTTTTATCGCTGTTTTCGTTGCTTATGTCTGGAAAACGGCCAACGCCTTAGAAGAGATCACTGCCGGCGGCGTCAAGTTCCGCCTGGCTAAATTCTGGGTCCTGGCCATTAAATACGTCTGTCCGCTGTTGATCCTGGTGGTATTGATCAGCCAGTTTTTTTAGGTTTTGGCTTCCCGGATTTTGGATCGAAAAAGAAATCTAATTTCATACAATATCTCGATCCCCCTTGGGTAAGGGGGGAAGTCAGGAGGGTGGAGAAGTTGAGTAATTTCTTTTGAAATCTATTTCTTTATAACCCCCTTTATCAAGGGGGGTGCCGAAGGCGGGGGGATAGAAGATGACTCTATGCCGTTCCCTTATTTTTTCTGTGTTTCCAATAAAGATATCCTGGTATGCCAAGAGCTACCAGCAGCAAACCCATCAAAGAGTTGATCAAGGGGGCGCGGCCGCTGGTGTAGTTGGCGATATCGGAATATAGAGTGAAGACCACGTAGATCATGGCGAAAATGATGAATAATATCGGCACCGACGGGTAACCCCAGACCTTGTATGGCCGTTCATGATCGGGCATTTTCTTGCGCAAAATGATGACGCCCAAAGCCGCGGCGGCATAGAAAATCCAGGAAACGAAAATCAGCATGTCGGTCAACTGGTCGAAGGTGCCGCTCAAAATAAGCACCGACGTCCAGATGCCCTGGACGATCAGCGATGGTCCGGGGGTGCGAAAGCGGGGATGAACATTCTGCAGCTTTTTGAAAAATAGCTTCTCTTTGGCCATGGCGTAATAGACCCTGGCCGACATCATCAGCGTGCCGTTTGTTGTGCCGAAAGTAGAAATCATAATGGCGATGGCGATCAGGCTGCCGCCCCAATTGCCCAAAAACGATGATGCCACGTCGGTGGCCACCAGGTAGGATTGGCCAGTGGCTTCCGCGGCCAGGTATTTGCTGCCCATGACCTTGACCGGGATGATGTAAAAATAAGCCAGGTTGATCAGGAGGTAGACCGAAATGAAGACAATGGTGGCGATGATCATGGCCCGGGGCAGGTTTTTCTGCGGGTTCTTGATTTCCCCGGCCAGGTAGGTGAGGTTGATCCAACCGTCGTACGCCCAGAAGGCGCCGGACATGGCGATGATGAAAGCCAGGAAAACCGGGGCGTAGCCGCCGCTGAAAGTGACGGCGGACTGGGTAAAGTTGGCCAGATTGCCGTGGCCAAAAGTGAAGGCCAGGATCACGATTACCAGAATAACCGCGATTTTCAAGGCGGTGAAGATTACCTGAATGGCGCTGCCGAAACGCACGCCCAGGTAATTGATCAAGGTTAAAAACAGGATCAGCAGGATGGTGCAGCCTTTCAGGCCGATGAACTTGAAAGGGGTGATGGATCCCAGCCAGGGAATGTGCAGGGCGAAAGCTTCCCAAGCCGGGCTCAGGCGCGGAAATTTGAAAAAATAGCCCAGAGAATCGGAAAAAACGTAGGCGATGGAAGCAATGGAGCCGGTCTGGATGACAATGAATACCGCCCAGCCATAGAGATAACCGGTGAAATCGCCGTAGCTTTTGTTGAAATAAATATACAGACCGCCGGCCTCGGGAAACATGCCCGAGATTTCGGCAATGCTCAGCATTCCGAACAGGGTCATCAGGCCGGCAACCACCCAGACCAGGAGCAGCAGCAGCGGCGATTCGAGCTGGGAGGCCATCAAACCGGGTTTCTTGAAAATCCCCGAGCCGATGACCGAGCCGATGGCGAAAGCCACGGCGGCGATCAGACCGATTTCCCTGAGCAGTTCGACCGGTTTTTTTGCTTCAATTCCATTCATGCTTGTCCTCTTTTTCCCGCAAAGTTGTAAATGCCGCTAAGCAATGAAGGGTCATTATAGAAATTAAAAAAAATTAAATCAATAGATTAAAAAAAGCTAACTGCGTGTTCTGTTGACACTCTGGCTGCAATTGGTTAGAATTTAAAGAGTGATCGAGGCAAAACATGGGCAGTGATCAGAATTTTATTTTTGGACCAGATGCCGACCTGCAAATAAAAGATGAAACCGAACTGCGCGAACCGAAAATGTACCGGGTCATCCTGCATAACGACCACTACACCACCATGGAATTCGTGGTTGATATCCTGGTCAAAATATTTCATAAGCCTGCCCAGGAAGCGGCCCGAATCATGCTCGATGTGCATCGCCGCGGCAGCGGCAATTGCGGTGTCTATTCCCTGGACATCGCCCGCACCAAGGTGTCCCAGGTGCACGTCCTGGCCCGGCAGCACGATTTCCCCTTGCGCTGCAGTTATGAGGAAGCCTGAACCGGGTTAGGGACTGAAAACACATGGAAATCAACGAAGAACTGAATCGCATCCTAGCCGTGGCCTTCGCCGATGCCCGCAGCCGGACCAATGAATACCTGACCCCTGAACATGTCTTCTACGCGTCGCTTTTTTTTGAAACCGGGGCCGCTATCATCAGCCAGTGCGGCGCCAATGTTGAACTCATGAAAAAAGAATTGGAAACCTATCTGAATAAAAAGGTGCCGAAAGCGTCCGGCTCCGATCCGGTAGCCTCGCTCGGGTTCCAGGAATTGATGGAACAGGCGATTGTCCATACTATTTCGGCCGAGAAAAAAGAATTGGAAATCGGCGATATATATGCCGCTCTATTGGAAGAAAAGGAGTCGTTTGCCGCTTACCTGATGCAGCGCCAGGGAGTCAGCCGTTTCAACCTGCTGAGCGTTATTACCCACGGCCCGGGCGCTGGCACTGCTATTCCAGAGGCTGAATTGGAAAACAGTGCAAGCGGGGAAGCCGGAATTGGGCGTGACCGTAAAAAAGAAAGTCAAACCGCCAAGGCTAGGGAATTTTTAAACATGTTCACCCGCGAGCTGACCGCGAAGGCGCGCAGCGGGGAAATCGAACCCCTGATCGGCCGCGAGGATATCCTGACCCGCACCCTGCAGGTCCTTTGCCGGCGTTTCAAGAACAATCCTGTCCATGTCGGTGATCCCGGCGTGGGCAAAACGGCCATCACCGAGGGGCTGGCCCAACGGGTGGTGCAGGGGCGAGTGCCGCCGGCGTTACGCAACATCAAGATCTACGCCCTGGACATGGGCGCCTTGCTGGCCGGAACCCGCTACCGCGGCGATTTCGAGGAACGGTTGAAAAAAGTGCTGACTGTCCTGCAGGCTGAAAAGAACGCCGTGCTGTTTATCGATGAAATCCATACGATCATCGGTGCCGGTGCGGTGTCAGGCGGTTCGCTGGACGCTGCCAATATCCTCAAGCCGGTGCTGGCCTTGGGGAAACTGCGCTGCATCGGCACCACTACGCACGAGGAGTACAAGAAATACTTTGAGAAAGATCGCGCTCTGGCGCGCCGCTTTCAGAAGATTGAAATCCCCGAGCCATCGATCGAGGAAACCTACGAGATATTGCTGGGCTTGCGCCAGCGTTACCAGGATTACCACCGGGTCGTTTACCCGGAAGAAACCCTGAAAGCCGCCGCCGAGTTGTCGGGCAAATACATCAACGACCGCTTCCTGCCCGACAAGGCCATCGATGTCATCGACGAAGCCGGCGCTTACGCGCGCATGAACGCTCCGGAAAAAGGCGGACCGATACGCATCGGATTAGACGCTGTCGAACAGGTGGTGGCCAAAATCGCCAAGATTCCGCGCCAGAGCGTGTCGGTGTCCGAGGTCAGGGGCCTGCAGGTCATGGAGCAGGAATTAAAAGCCAGGATCTTCGGCCAGGATCAGGCCGTGGAAAAGGTAGCCTGGGCCATCAAGCGTTCCCGGGCCGGCTTGCGTGAAGCGGACAAACCCGTGGCCAAATTTTTATTCGTCGGCCCCACCGGGGTGGGCAAGACCGAACTGGCCCGGCAGCTGGCCGAGGTGCTGAGTGTTCCATTGCTGCGCTTCGACATGAGTGAATACCAGGAAAAACACACCGTGTCGCGCCTGGTAGGTTCGCCTCCCGGGTACGTCGGCTACGAGGAAGGCGGGCTGTTGACCGATGCCGTGCGCAAAGCGCCGTATTGCGTCCTGCTCCTTGATGAAATCGAGAAGGCTCACGCCGATATTTTCAACACGCTGCTGCAGGTGATGGACTACGCCACCCTGACCGACAGCAGCGGCCGCAAAGCCGATTTTCGCAATGTCGTGCTGATCATGACCTCCAACGCCGGCGCCAAGGAAATCGGCAAAACCATGGTTGGCTTTTCCAACGAAGTTGTTTCCGGCGCGGTGACCGTGGCCGTGGAAAAGCTTTTTTCGCCCGAATTCCGCAACCGTCTGGATGCCATTATCACCTTCAACCACCTGGATGTGAGCGTGGTCACGAGCATCGTTAAAAAAATGATCGGGGAGTTCAGTGTCCAGCTTGCGGCAAAAAAAATAACCCTGAAAGTCAGCCCGGCCTGCTATCTCTGGCTGGCCAAGCACGGTTTTTCCCAGGTTTTCGGCGCCCGTGAAGTGGCGCGCTTGATTCAGGCGAAAATAAAAAATCCTTTCGTGGATGAGGTCCTGTTCGGACGCCTAAAAAAGGGCGGCACGGCCAGGATCGCCATCCGCAACGATGAAGTAGTGATCAAGGTCGAAGCGGGTAAAAACTGACGGTCTTGCATTTTTAGTTTATCTGCTTATAATTACCCTGTGAGGTGGAAAATGAAAAAAGCACTTATTTTATCCTTCTGCGCATTGCTGATCGGTGCCGTGGGAACATGGGCGGTGATCAAGGTCATCATTCCGCAATGGAACCGGTCGGCCGTGAACAACACCTATTGGCAAGTAACGGCCAAATTGGACCAGGGCGGCGAGGCGTTCGGCTATCTGCACACCGAAAAGATCACAGCGGCTTTTATACGATTTTTGTCCAATCTTGAAAAAAACCAGGCAGCTTCGGCAGTTGTCGGGCAGGATAAAACGGCCCAGGCTTTCACCATATTAAACATGCTGTTTAAAGGCTACGGGCTCGAAGAAATCAGCGGCCTGGGATACAGTTCCATCACCCTAAAACCCGGGCTGCATCGCAACCGCGTTGTCATCTATCATCGTCCCGGCCGCGACAAAGGGCTGATCTGGAACATCGCCGACCCCGCTCCCCGCTACCTGGACGAAATGGATATGCTGGCTGATGATACCGCCCTGGCTTTTGTTTCGGACTATAATATCGAAAAACTGGCCGCCTGGATCGGCCAACAAGGACAAAAAATGCCCGGCCAGGAGATGGGGCAGGGACTGGCCATGATGAAAATGGGACTCGCTGTTGCCGGTATCGATGGCGACCGCCTGCTTAAATCTTATGGCGGGCGCCTTGGTTTCCTGCTTACCCTGGACCCTGGAAAACGGGTGACCATACCGCTGGGTGGGTCTTCCATCTCAATTCCTGAACCGAGAATGGCCCTCCTTATCAAAGTCAAAGACTCTTATCTGTTCGACCTGATCAAGGGCAAGTTGGCTGTTTCAGGCAAGGCCCAGGTCAGCGACGTCGGGGGTGTGAAAAAAATCGCCTTCCCGCGCCTGCCCATGCCCTTTCCGTTGGAACCGACCATCGCCCAGAAGGGTAACTGGCTGCTCGCGGCCTCCCTGGGTTCGGTGGTCCAGAACGTGTTTGGTTCAAAAAGTCAGCGGCTAAGCGATTGTGAGGAATTCAAGGCCATGGCCTACAAAATGCCCCGCCGCGGCAACGGTTTCGGCTATGTCAGTCAGGTTCTGCCGCGCATGGTTGCCCAGATAATGCGGGAAAACAAAACCGTTTTTCCAACTCCGGTCGCTTCGGAAAAAATTGCCGCCATTTTGGCCAGCAGCAAGGGCTCCTGTAGCGTCTGGGAAAATTCCGATACCGGGCTGGTCTATACCATTAACCACGGTTTTGAAATTTCCAGCCTGGTCGAATTCGCGGAGGCTTTCATCGAGATCGCCAGGGAAAAATCCGCGGCCCGGCCGGCAGTTGCTCCAGCCCCGGTTGCGAGTACGGTTACTAAGTAAGAATATATATTGGTAGCTGGATTAAAATGTTGAAACGCGTAGTGTTTAGAACCTTAAAACAAATTTTATATGTTTTTTGCATAAAAAATTTGTTTTCTAAGGTTCTTATCCCCCTTGCTACGCAAGGGACTTCGCGGCTTTGCCGGGTCAGCTTTATTCTGCTGGCTTCGGCCGCAATGGCCCAGGAACCGGCCGCGCTTTCGGCGGCCACCACTCCGGCACCCAAAACATTTTTTATTGAATTCATAAGCCACTATGCCAGTTTCGGCAAAAGCGATTTGGATGGCCTAAAGGTGCTGGGTAATGCTGAACAAGTGTTTTATATCCCTAAAATCGCGAGCAATCTCGGTTTCGGCCTGAGTTTCGGTAGCAAGTCAAAATCTGGTCTGTGGGCCATTTCTTACCTGCAATCAGTCCATGAAGCTGCTTTTCAGGGCCGTACTAGCGCAGCTATCTCCAGGATGGTTGAGCTCAACAGCAGAACCTTTCTGCTGAAAAAGGCAGCCCTTGGGCCATATATCCTTTTAGGCCTAAACTTCCCCTGGCTGACTGTAAAAAACAATTCCGGCAAAGGCGAAACGATTTATGACTCCACCTATTTGGGCGTGGGCGTCAATGCCGGGGCGGGCCTGCTGCTCCCGCTCCAGCCGCGGCTATTTTTATGTTGCAGCGTAATTTACCGCTTCATCGGTTACCTCTACGCTGCAGGCCCGGGGCGGGGCATCGACGTGACCGATCTCTTTGACGACCGTACTGGTTCGCGCCACCGCAGCTATCTGGGGGCTCCTGAGTTGGCGCTGGAACTGAGACTGGGATATATCCTTTAGATGATGAAGAAGAAAACAATGGCTGCTGAAAACTGATTTTTTGACAGGACTTCCAGGTTCGTTTAAAATAGGGGCATGAAAAAAGTTATCCTCTCCATAATGATTGTCTGGATCTGTGTTTTACTGGCTCCGGCTGCGATGGCTGCCGCTGAAGATGACGGCTGCACCGTGATCGCCGTGGGCAAAAAGGCCTCGGCCGACGGTTCGGTGATCCTGTCGCACACCGATGGCGGGCCTAACTCGCGTGTTTATATCGTGCCAGCCGCCAGGCACAAAGCGGGCGAAGCAGCCTCGGTTTATTGGGGCATTGTTGACCTCGGCCGACCATTGCGTGACGAAGGCGTAGTGCTCGGCACCATTCCGCAAGTGAGCGAAACCTATGCCTATATCCACTCGGCTTACCCGCATATCAACGAACACCAGTTGGCTATAGCCGAGAGCACAATCAACCAACGTTCAGAGCTGGCTGTTACTCGCGAAACCGGAAAGCAAATCATGACCGTGGAACAGGCCATGATCTTTGCCTTGCAGCGCTGCAAAAAAGCGCGCGCTGCCGTGCAACTCATCGGCTCACTCATGGAGACCTACGGGTTTCTGCCCTCGAGCGGTAACGGCGGTGAGGACCTGGTCATTGGCGATCCCGAAGAAGCCTGGGTGCTGGAAATTTTCGGCGTCGGACCGGGCTGGGCAAAGGAAAGCGGCAAACCGGGCGCCATCTGGGCGGCTCAGCGTATCGGCGACGACCAGGCCCTGATGATCCCCAACTGGAGCATCATCAAGGAAATCAAAGCGGAAGACAAAGATAATTTTTTAGTTTCGGCAAACTACTTGCAGGAAGCACTGGATCGCGGCTGGTTCAAGCCTGCTTCGGGAAAACCTTTCATTTGGCAGGAGACCTATGCCCCGCTGCCGGAGGAATTTGCTACCAGCCGTTTCTGGCTATTTTACAGCACGTTCATGCCCCATTTGGCTGAATGGCCCAATAGAAAATTGGACAAGAACCCTTTCGAAACCATCAATCCCTACTATCAATACGTCGAGCCTCTTTCTCTTTACCCTTTTTCCGCTACTCCGGAGAAAAAGATTTCGGTTCACGATGTGATCGCTTTTCAGCGTTCGGTTTTTGCCGGCACCATCTATGATATGACCGCCCAGCCCCAATGGCTGGTTGCGGATGACAAGGGAGGCTTCAAGTTAAGTCCTCTGGCTACTCCGTTTCCGGGTAGCGACTTGCGTGCGTTGCTCAAGCTCAGCTACCGCCGCATGGTGGCCCGCCACCGCGGCCATTATGGCATGGTTTGCCAGCTGCGCGGCTGGCTGCCGGCGGCCATCGGCGGCCTTTATTGGGTATATCAGGATAATCCCTACATCAGCCCTTACGTGCCGATTTATGCCGGCTGCAGCGACACGTCGCCCAGTTACCAGACTTATGACCCGGAAAAATACAGTGACGCTTCGGCGCGTTGGACCATCGATTTTGTCGACAACCTCTGCAACCTGCGTTTCCAGGACGCGATCAAGGAAGTCCTGGCCAAGCGCCAGCCTTTCGAAGACAAAATCTTCGCTGACCAGGAAAAAGTGGAAAAGGAAGCCTTGCGCCTTCATGCTATCAACCCCAAAAAAGCCAAAGCCTACCTGACGGCTTACTGCCGGGACCTGATGGAAAAAGTGCCGCCGCTATATATCGAAATCCGCAACAGATTGATCACCGCTTTCACCAACAACCGCGAATGAAGAACGAAAACAGACTGTTCTTTTTCAATAGTTTTTCGCTTGTAATATCAGGCTACAGGAGATGAGCATGAAAAAAACCTTAGTTTTGTTTTTGGTGATCATTTTTGTTTTGCTTTTGTCAGCCTGCGCACCGGGACCGAACCGGCTCGAAAAGACGCCCAACGTCGAAGGTAAGGTCGCCGGTTTTTGGTTTGGTGTGTGGCACGGTTTGGTCGCTCCCATTACCTTCATTGTTTCCCTTTTCAGCGACAAGGTCTCTCTTTATGAAGTGCACAACAGCGGTGGTTGGTACAATTTCGGTTTCGTGCTGGGTGCCGGGTTATTTTTAAGCGGCGGCATTCTGGGCCGGAAGAAAAAGAAATAAAAACAACATAAAAATAAATATATTTTAGGTGACCTCGTGTCAACTCTTGTTCATTCTCCGACAACTCAATCCCCCCGGCTGGCGCCACCCCCCTTAATAAAGGGGGTTTCTAAACGAAATATATTATTAAATAAATATTATAATATCTATAATTTCACTTCTGGAGGTTCCCCCCTTACTCAAGGGGGGATACAGAGGGGATAAGAATTTTGGCAGGATTCAATTTTTCGTAGCAATCGGTTTGATCGCCCAGGCTACAGGAATTTTATGCATTTTTTTGGCAAATACAAGATGAGCCATTTTTAAAGAAAAGAAGGCAGGGGTTCCACTTTGGGGACAGACCAATCAGATCCGCCAAGATAGGCGGATTATTGGTGCTGAAACCCCGCCCCTACGACCTGCGGCGCAAGAGTATTTTGAGCAGGCGCGTTATTTCCATTTTCTCGACCACGCGCAGAACCAGCAGCGAAGCGATAAAACCGAGCAGCAGCAGCCCTTTGTAAGCGCCGGTCAAGGCGCCGTGGTAGTAGCCGTAATAATAAAGAATGGCCACGGCAAATATCGTACCCAAGATTTTAATGATTTTACCGTACTCGTAATCTATTTTATAGAACTTCTCCGCGACAATGAACAAACCGGCCGCCATCACCATGTAGCTGGCCAAGGTGGCCAGCGCCGCGCCGACGATGCCCAGAAGGGGAATCAGTAATAGGTTGGCCGCCACGTTGACCAGAGCGCCGGCGCCAGTCACATAGGGGAAATATTTTGTTTTTTCTTTTATATACAACCCAGCCCAAAGGTTGACATATATGCCGTTAAATAGATAGGCCAGCAGAATAATCGGCACTATGACCAGTCCGGGCAAAAAATGTTTTTCGATGATCGTGCGGCCGGGCACGATTTCAAAACGGGCCAGGTTTTCAATAAAAAGGGAAATGACAACCCACAACAGACTGGCCATTAAAACGAACAAAGTCATGATTTTGGCAAAAATTTCCCTGGCGTTTTTCTCCCCGGCGTTGTTGAGAAAAAAAGGCTGCCAGGCGTACTGGAACATGGAAACAACCAGCATCATGAAGATGCCGAGCTTATAGCCCGTCTGGTAAAGGCCAAGGGTGTCGGCATTGGTCATGGCCAGGACCACGGGCCGGTCGATGACCTGGACCATGGTCGCGGCCAGGCTGGCTGGTAAATAGGGGAGAGCGAAGCGCAGCATCTTTTTCAGCTGGGTGCTATTGATTTTTAGTTTCAAATGTTTGCGGATTTCCGGTATGAGCAAAAGCAAGGTGACCGCCGAGGCAATCAGATTGGCGGCGAAAATAGCTTCAATGCCCCAATGAAATTTCAGGAAGAACAGCAGGTTGAGGCCGAGGTTAATCAAAATATTGGTCAGTTTCAGGGTGGCGAATTTGCCGGCTTTCCTTTCCAGGCGGAGATTGGCGAAGGGAACGAGCGCCAGGGTGTCAAAGAGCAGAATCAAAATGACGTAATAAATCAACCTGGCGTATTGGGCCGGAACGGCCATCAAGTGGCCGAAAGGGAGGCGCAGCAAAAGGAGTACTGCGGTCAGGGCCAGGGTAGAAAGGGTGACGAAAACATAGGCCGTGGAAAATACTTTTTTCCTAGTCTCTGCTTCGGCCTGCGAACTGTATTTCATAAACGCCGCGTCCATACCGTAAATATAGAAAATATTCAGGAATGCCAGGTAGGCGTAAATATTGCTGTAAATTCCCATATCGCCGCGCGAAATGAAATGGGTATAGAAGGGCACAAGCAGAAAATTGAGAAAGCGGCCGACGATCGTGCTGATGCCGTATATCGCGGTATCCTTGCCCAATTCCTTGATCTTTTTATGCATGACTATTCGAAATCATTTTTATCTTTTGCAGCAAACAATTTTCCCATGCCTCCATTTTACCGGAAACGGCAAAAATTTCAACCGCCTTATGGCCGTGTTTTTGACATGCGAGCAGAAATCGGGTATAAAGCAATTTTAGCTCGCCAATATCCCTGACCCAGCAGAGTTGCGAAGTCCCCTGCAAGGGGGGATAAGAGCCTTAGATAACAAATTCAAAATTTGTTCTAAAAAGCTAACAAATTTTAGAATTTGCTATAAGACTCTTAAGGTTATTTTGGGGAAAATTGCAGAAAATTTATTGTGGTTGTCGGGAGGGGGAGATGAACGAAAAGTTTGCCAGCAATGTGTTTGACCTGGAGAAGATGAAGCAAACCCTGCCGCCGCAGATTTTCAAAAAGTTCATGCGTACCGTGGATCAGAAAAAGTCGCTCGATTCCGAAGTCGCCGATTTTCTGGCTCGCGAGATCAAGCAATGGGCCGAAGCCATGGGCGTCACCCATTTCACCCATTGGTTTATGCCCCTGACCGGGCTGACCGCCGGCAAGCAGAACACCTTCCTGGAATGGGAGGGGACCGGCAAGATCATTTCCCGCTTCTCCGGGCGCGACCTGATCAAAGGCGAACCCGACGCCTCGTCGTTTCCGCACGGCGGCATGCGTTCGACTTTCGAGGCCCGCGGCTACACGGCTTGGGATCCGTGTTCCCCGGTCTTTGTGGTCAAAAACCGCAAAAATTGCGTCCTCTTCATCCCCTCGGTTTTTTACGGCTACAACGGTTGTGTCCTGGATAAAAAGACACCGCTGCTAAGGTCACTGAAGCTGATCAACGATATCTCGCTTAAAATACTCGCCAAATTCAACCAACGGGCCGGTTGGGTAAAAAACATGGTCGGTGCCGAGCAGGAGTTTTTCCTGGTCCATGAAAAAGACTACCAGAAACGTCCCGACCTGAAAACAGTAGGCCGTTTGATATTTGGCGCCCGCCCGCCCCGTGGCCAGCAAATGGGCGACCATTACATGGGCGCCATTCCCGAACCGGTGCTGCACTTCCTCGAGGATGTGGAGGAAGAAGCGTTGAAGCTGGGCATTCCTGTTAAAACGCGCCACAACGAGGTGGCTCCAAACCAGTTTGAAATCGCTCCGCTTTACGAAGAAGCCAATATCGCTGCCGACCACAACCAGCTGTTGATGGACCTGCTGATCCGCGTCGCCCGCAGCCACGGCATGGCCTGCCTGTTGCATGAGAAGCCTTTCGCTTTTTTTAACGGCAGCGGCAAGCATCTCAACTGGTCGCTGCTGGATAGCGCAGGCCGCAATCTATTTACTCCCGGCGACAGCAAAACCCGGCGCCTGGTGTTTTTAAGTTTTTTGAGCGGTTTCCTGTGCGGCATACACCGCCACCATGACCTGCTGCAAGCGGTGCTGGCTTCACCGGGCAACGAACTGCGCCTTGGTGGTCATGAAGCGCCGCCGTCGATCATCTCGGTTTATCTGGGCGAGGAACTGCAGGGTATTATCGATGATCCCCAGGCGTTTGTGGCCGGAAAATTCCGCAAGTCCAAACTGGTGCGTTTTGAGGAATTCGTGCCGCCGATCTTCCACGATCTGTCCGACCGCAACCGCACCTCGCCGGTAGCGTTTACCGGCAACAAGTTCGAGTTCCGCATGCCCGGGTCATCGGCCTCATTATCTTTCCCCATCGCCGTAATTAACCTGATGGTTGCTGCCGGACTTGATGAAGTTGTTGAAGCCATCACCCCGCTCCAGAAAGAGCCGGAGATTATCCGGGCGCTGCAGAAAATTGTGGCTGCCCACACAGGTATTGTTTTTGCCGGTGACAATTATTGCTCCGACTGGCATGAGGAAGCCCGCCGGCGCGGGTTGTTTATCCCGGTGTCGGTACCGGCGACCATTGACCGCTTGAAGGAAGAAAAAAACGCTCTTTTATTTGAACAATACGCCTTGTTGTCGCGGCAGGAGATCGCGGCCCGGGCCGATATAAAAATCGAAATCTATGTTAAAACCGTGGAAATGGAATTGCGCGTAGCCCGTTATTTGCTGCGCGCTTATATAATCCCGGCGGCGCTGAAAAACCAGACACTGCTCTTGGAGGCGGTGCGCCAATATCCACCCGAAACCCTGGTCAAGAACCCGGCCCTTCTCCATCACCAGCACGCCTTCATCGCCAAGTTCACCGCGAAGATCAACCGCGCCATGGAGATGGTATCGCTGCTGGACGAGGACAACGAAAAGCTGAAGGAGGGTGACGAACGGGAGCGGGCGCGATTTTGTTCCGCGAGTATCCGGCCGCACCTGGCCGAAGCGGCCGCCCTGGTTGAAAAAATAGAGGAGCGCGTGGACCGCGAGTTCTGGACGCTGCCGCGCGTGACCGACATGCTGTTCCGCTAGTCACACTATAGTCACACTATAGGTTTCGTAGTGCCCGAAGGTCAACGAAACCTATCTAGTGTGACTATCCCCGAAGGGGATATACAAATCAATCCCTCACCCGATGGTTCGGGATGATTTGAATTATACCAAGCACTAGATTTTTTTGGCGCCTCAATGAAATAGCCAAAAAAATAGTGTTGGTATCACTGAAATCGTCTAGTATGACTACTCCACCGTTTAAACTTTTTCTGTTATTTTGTTTCAGGCAGCAAACCGCGGCTTTTGAGCAAGGGCTCGATCTTAGGCTCAGCGCCGCGGAAACGCTTGTACAGCGTCATGGTGTCTTCTGTACCCAGCTTTTCCAAAATGTTCTTGCGGAATGAAGTTGCCGTGGCCCGGTCAAAGATTCCTTTCTCTTTGAAAGCTTCGTAAGCGTCCTTATCCAGCACCCCTGCCCAGATATAGCTGTAGTAGCCGGCTGAGTAGCCGGAGATCATATGGTTGAAATAAGTGGTTCTATAGCGCGGGATGATCGCCGGAATCAGGCCGATGGCAGTCATGACGTTAGATTCAAATTGGCGCACGTCAATATTTTCGCCGCCGCTCAAGGTGTGCCAGGACATGTCCAAGATGGATGCGGCCAAGTATTCCACGGTTTCGAAGCCCTGGTTGAAGAGGCTGCTTGCTTTCAATTTTTGCACCAACGAGACCGGAATCACGGCGCCGGTTTGGTAATGGCGGGCGTAAAGGGCGAGCAGCGCGGGTTCAAGGGCCCAGTTTTCCATGATTTGCGAGGGCAGTTCCACCGCGTCGCGGGGCACGTTGCGGCTGCGGTATATGGCATTGGCCAACAGTGTGTTCAGCGAATGGCCGAATTCATGGAAAAAAGTGCTGACTTCGTCGATGCTCAGCAGGGACGGCGAGTCGGCCGTGGGCCGGGTGAAGTTGCAGACCAGGGTGGAAATCGGGGCCACACGCTTGCCGTTTTCGTAATATTCGCGCCGTAAACCACCGGACCAGGCGCCGCCGCGTTTGCCGGGTCGGGGATGGAAATCCATGAATAACAGGCCGAGGTGGCTGCCGGAGCCTTCGCGCACTTCGTAGACCTGAACTTCCTGATGATAGAGCGGCAGGTTTTTCACTTCCACAAAGCGCAGGCCGTAAAGTTTTTCACACAAAACGAAAATGCCTTTTTTAACGTTTTCCAGCGCAAAATAGGGACGCAAGGCCGAATCGTCGAACGCATATTTTTCCTGGCGCAGTTTTTCGGCGTAGTACCACCAGTCCCAAGAAGCTAGGCCGAAGCCGCTCTTTTCGCGGTCAATGATGGCTTGCATCTCGGCCGCCTCGTTTTTAGCCCTTTCCAGGGCAGGCGTCCACAGACGTTTGAGAAAGGCGTTGACCGTATCGGGTGTTTTGGCCATGTTCTCTTCCAGAACAAAGTGGGCGTGGGTCGGGTAGCCGAGCAGCTGGGCCCGTTCGGCGCGCAGAGTGACTATTTTCTTGACGATTTCCTTGTTGTCATTGGCATTGTCGCGGTCGCCGCGCATGAAGTAGGCGCGGTGCAGTTGCTCGCGCAATGGCCGTTGTTTTGAATACTGCAGAAATGGTGTCATGGAGGGAACCTGGACGGTATAAACCCATTTTCCGGGCAAATTCAGTTGCTTTGCTGTATCGGCGCCCATAGTCACTACCGATTCCGGCAGTCCGGCCAGATCTTCCCGGTTTTCGATGGTTATCCGCGAAGCGTTGGTTTCGGCCAGCAGGTTTTCGCCGAATTTCAATCCCAGCAGGGAAAGCTGCTGGTTGAGATCGCGCAGGCGTGTTTTTTGTGCCGCGTCAAGCAGAGCGCCGCTGCGGATGAATTTACGGAAAGTGTTTTCCAGTAAAAAACTCTCTTCGGTGGTGAGTTTAAGGTTTTGGCGCCGATCGTAGACTGCCTTGACGCGGGCGAAGAGCTTTTCATTGAGGTTGATATTGTCGGAGTGTGCCGAAAGCAATGGTGCCGCTTCGCGGGCGATGGCCTGCAGGTCGGGGTTGGTTTCGGCGCCCAGAAGGGCATAGAAAACCGCGCTCACGTCGTTGAGAAAAATTCCGCTGTGGTCCATGGCGGCGATGGTGTTGGCAAAGCTGGGCACCTGGGGGTTGGCGGTAATTGTGTCTATTTCGGCCTGCTCCCTGCGGATACCTTCTTTAAAAGCCGGCAGATAATGTTCTTTCTGGATCTTGTCAAATGGCGGCACCTGAAACGGGGTGATACGCGTCTGGAAAAAAGGGTTGTCTTTTTGCCCTTCCTGGGCGCTGGCCGGTTGCAGAAACAACAGACCAAGGAAAAGTAAAGTGAGCATTCCGAACAATGATCTTTTTTTCATGATTGTAATTCTCCTTATTATTGCTGGAATTCAATTTTATATACGGAAAGGAAACCTTTGTCAATTATTTGCGAGTGCAAGGCGGTCAGCGATCTGCTAAAATGTGAACAGAGGATTTCAAAAAGGAGAAAGCATACGGATGCCGCTATTCAATCTGAACGCCAAAGCCGATTTCCCGCCGGCTTCATGGGCCGGGCCTGAAGGCATACTGGCTGTGGGCGGGGATCTGTCGCCGCGGCGGCTGCTGCGCGCTTACGGCAGCGGCATCTTCCCCTGGTACTCAGAAGGCGAGCCTATTCTGTGGTGGTCGCCGGATCCGCGTTTTATCCTTTTTCCGGCCGAGATGCATGTTCCGCGCAGCTCCAAAAAAATCCTGAATAAAAAATTTTTCCATCTGACTTTTGACCGCGCTTTTAGCGAAGTCATTGACGGTTGCGCGCGGCCGCGCCTTGATCAGAACGGAACTTGGATCACGGAGGAAATGCGCCAGGCGTATATCAGGCTGCACATGCTGGGTTATGCCCACTCGCTGGAAACCTGGCAAGACGGCGAGCTCGCCGGCGGTCTATACGGAGTGGCTTTGGGACGCTGCTTTTTCGCCGAATCAATGTTTCATTCGGCAAATAACGCCTCTAAGGTGGCGCTGTTCGCCCTGGCCCGGGCTTTGCAAAAAATGGAATTTAAATTTATCGATTGTCAGGTCCATACCCAACATCTGGCCGGTTGGGGCGCCCGCCCGATCCCGCGCTGGCAATATCTGGAATTGCTGCGCAGCGGACTATCCAACAACACCTTGCGGGGCAACTGGGGAGAAATTCTGTCAGCCGGGACGGTCAGTGCTGCCAGGCGGCGATAAGGCGCTGCAGCAGATCGCCATATTTGACGATCAGGCCGGCAAAGACCACCGAGACCATCGACATCAGTTTGATCAGGATGTTGAGCGATGGTCCCGAAGTGTCCTTGAAGGGATCGCCCACGGTGTCGCCGATGACCGCAGCGCCGTGATTGGGATTGCTGCTGCCGTCGGCCAGTTTTTTGCCGCCCAGGTTGCCTTCCTCAATATATTTCTTGGCGTTGTCCCAGGTGCCACCGGCATTGTTCAGGAACACGGCGACGACAAAGCCGGTGGTCAGGCCTCCGGCAATCAACCCGATCACGCCGGCCACGCCAAAGACCAGGCCCATAGCCACGGGGACGACGATGGCGGTCAGGGACGGGACGATCATTTCGTGCTGAGCGGCGCGGGTGCTGATCTCAATGCAGCGGCCGTAATCCGGTTCGGCCTTACCCTCCATGATGCCAACGATCTCGCGGAACTGGCGCCGCACTTCATCGACCATCTTGCCGGCGGCGCGGCCGACCGACTTCATGGTCATGGCGCAGAAGACAAAAACCAGCATGGCACCGATGAACAGCCCGGCCAGGACCTTGGGGTTGAATACGGTCAGGTTGTAGTAGCTGATCCAGTCGCCGATGTACGTGTCCTGGATGGCTTTGTCCACGCCGCTGACGTGGATGATCTTTTGCCCCATGTTAAGGAAGCTGATCTTGATCTCTTCGATGTAGGCGGCCATCAGGGCCATGGCCGTCAGGGCCGCCGAGCCGATGGCAAAGCCTTTGCCAGTGGCCGCGGTGGTGTTGCCCAAGGCGTCAAGGGCGTCGGTGCGCTGGCGTACTTCCGGATCCTGGTGGGTCATCTCGGCGTTGCCGCCGGCGTTGTCGGCGATGGGGCCGTAGGCGTCGGTGGCCAGGGTGATGCCCAGGGTGGAGAGCATGCCCACCGAGGCGAAGCTGATGCCGTAGAGACCGAGGTTGATGGCATTGGCATCGGCGCTGAAACCGCCGCTGAGGGCGTAGCTGATAATGACAGCCAGGGCGATAACCAGCACCGGCAGGCCGGTGGACTGCATGCCGGTGGAAATGCCGGCGATGATGACCGTGGCCGGGCCGGTCTGCGACTGCGAGGCCACGTATTTGGTCGGCTTGTATTCCTGCGAAGTGTAATATTCGGTGATCTTGCCGATTACCCAGCCGGCGATCAGGCCGGTGATAACCGCAAGGAAGATACCCACGTGCCGCCCATGGAACGAGTCCTTGAACAGCACCAGGATGAAGAAAGAGGCAATAAGGGTCAGGAAGGTGCTGGCGTTGATGCCGCGGGCCAGCGCCCGCAGCAGGACCTTTTGCGTGGCCTTTTCGCCGGAGCGTACTAAGAAAACGCCAAGGACCGAAAAGATAACACCGACACCGGCGATGACCATCGGCGCCAGCACGCCGCCCAGGCCGTAACCGGCGGCAACGCCCAGGACCGCGGTGGAGAGGATGGAACCGGCGTAGGATTCATACAGGTCGGCGCCCATGCCGGCCACGTCACCGACATTGTCGCCGACGTTGTCGGCGATGGTGGCCGGGTTGCGCGGGTCATCCTCGGGGATGCCGGCTTCAACTTTACCGACCAGGTCGGCGCCGACATCGGCCGATTTGGTGAAGATGCCGCCGCCGACGCGGGCGAAGAGGGCCTGGGTAGAGGCGCCCATGCCGAAGGTCAGCATGGTGGTGGTGATGATGGAGAGTTGGCTGACACTTTCAGGGATAAAATGGCGCAGAATTATGAACCACAGCGAGATGTCCAGCAGGGCCAGGCCCACTACCACCAGGCCCATGACGGCGCCGGAACGGAAGGCGATCTGCAGCCCCTTATTCAGGGAATGCTTGGCGCCGGCCGTGGTGCGGTTGGAAGCAAAAGTGGCGGTACGCATGCCCAAAAAACCGGACAGCCCGGAAAAGAAACCACCGGTAATGAAAGCGAACGGCACCCACGGGTTCTGCGTGTGCAGCACGTAGGCCATGAAAGAAAAAATGAGGAAAATCAGCAGGAAAATAAAGGTCACAACCCGGTATTGCCGCTTGAGGTAGACCATGGCCCCTTTCTGCACGTAGCCGGCGATGCGCTGCATGTCGGCAGTGCCCGGGTCCTGTTTTTTCATGAAACGGTAGAAATAATATGCGCAACCAAGTGCCAGAATGGATCCCAGCGGTGCCAGGATAAATAAATTCATTAAACTCATGTCGACTCCTTTCAAAGAAATTGATTGGAACTTGGGAAGAAATGATTTTTTACATGATTTTTAGCAAAAAGTCAATAGTATTGGGCGAAAAGTGAGTGGGATTTTTAGCCCAGGCGAAATCGTGATATACTAAAAATATATGCAGCGAAAAAAATTGCTTTGGATCACCATTGGCCTGACGATGGCAGTGGTTTTGTTGCTGATATATGTTTTTTCCCGCCGAACAGGCGCCAAGCAAATCCCATCTCTGCTAAGCCGGCCATTGCACTTCGACGCTGCCTTGATCGAGCGGACCTGGAAAGGCATCGCCGTCGGAGGCGATCCGGCGCGGATTTTTTTTCGTGACCGGGTCAACCGCTTTTTCCCGGATCAGGCGATAAATTGCCGGGTGAAATATGAGGGAGGCAGCTACCAGGCCTTGCTGGCTCCGGCCGGAAGTCGGATTGAACTCGAATTAAAAGCCGAAAAAGGCGACCAAGTGACTTTTTCCCTGTTCAATCTTCAGCCCGGGACACTTACATTCCTGGTTAAAGCCGCTTCACCAGGAAAAGAAAAACTGCTGTTCAGCAGCACTCTCCGGGAACAAATGGGCAAGGTCGAAAAGGTACTCCTGCCTGAGGCTGGAAAAAAAACTATGCGTTTGATTCTGGAGACGCAGGGACGTGGCCTGGGCGCCTGGATCAATCCCTGTCAGCTGCAAAGCCATCCCCGGCCCAGAACCGTGCTGATCCTCATGTTGGATACCATGCGGGCCGATCATGTTTCGGCTTACGGCTATCATCGCTTGACCACCCCGACCCTCGATGGGCTGGCAAAATGCAGCCTGCTGTTCAGCCGCGCTTTTTCCACTTCCTCCTGGACCCTACCGGCCCATGTTTCGCTGTTCAGCGGCCGCGATGTCCTGGAACACGGCGTTGTCTCTCCACAATCCTTGATTCCGAATGATCTGCCGCTGTTGGCTGAGATGATGCAGGAAAACGGATTCATCACGCTGGCCCTGACCGGCGGTGGGTTTGTCGATGATCACTACGGTTTTTACCGCGGTTTTCAAAGTTATAATAGTCGTATCAATGAAGTTTTTCAGAGAGAAGCCGCCGGATTACTATATAGCTCTTTTCTGGAAGAGGCGGCCAATTTTGCCGGCCAGGATCTTTTTGTTTTTTTACATACCTATCAAATGCATGCTCCTTACAAGGCTCCCGACCCCTATTTCAGGGCTTTTAATCCTGAATTGGATATCAAAATACAAAACGTCGGCGAGAATCTGCGTTTGTCCCGGGAATTGTTTCCGGCTCTGCCGGCTGCGGCGGCCGCGGATCGGCAAAAGCTCATCGATCTCTATGATGCTTCCATCCTTTACAGCGACCAGGAATTGCTCAAACCAGTTCTGGCTTATTTACGCAACAGCAATCGTTTCGAAGATGCGATGCTGATCGTGCTTGCCGATCATGGTGAAGAATTCTATGACCACGGTGGCTGGGAGCATGGTCACACCCTTTACCAGGAGCTTACCCGTATCCCTCTGGTAGTTAAACTTCCGCAACAAAAGCATGGGGAAATCCGCCGCCAACTGGTCTCCATCAGCGATATCGCCGGCCTAATCCAAGCGGAATACGGTTTGGACGTTGACGCCCGCGAATTAAGGAGCCGAAATTTCAATGACCCGCAACGGGTTTTGGAACTATCCCTGCCGGTGAGTCCGTTTCATAAAGGATTGTTTGGCAAGGTCTCTTTCGTCAACAATGATTATCAGTATATCCACAACTTTTTACCGCCAGCAACTACCGGGGATGAATTTTCGCCGCAGCCGGTTTTAAGCGGCGACGAATGGTTCACTCTGGCGGAAACAACTGTAGCCGCCGCCAAACCGTATTCTCCATCTCCGGCTTTCCATTCCCGTTACAAAAAAATGCTGGTCGATTACATTCTCCGGCTCAAGGCTCTAAAAAAGAATAACAGGCAACTCGATCCTGAATTGATGGAAAAACTCAAGGCTTTGGGCTACCTCAACAACTGAACATGAGAAAATTGCAAGACCGGCTCAAGGAAATAGAGCGGAAAAACATTCAGAAAAAGTGGGCCAGCTTGGATGAGGCTGACGGGCTGACCACCAAGGAAAAACTAGAAAAACTGGTCCGGCAGAATTTGAAAAGAAAAGGCCTTCCCCTGGCCGAAAGGGTGGCAGTCCCCATGGTTGCTGTCAGGGATCCTTTCCTGGTCAAGGATTTTTATTATTCCCTGGATGGCCGTTACGGCAAAGTGCGCCTGGGCGAATGGCGAAACCTGCAACCGGAAACGCTGGCGGTTATTTCCAGCAACTCTACCTTCGCCGCGTTGGATGCCCAGAAAGTGCTTTTTTTTGACAGTGAAACCACCGGCCTGGCCGGCGGTACCGGTACCATCCCCTTCATGCTGGGTTTCGGTTTTTTCAGTGAGCAGGTTTTTCAGGTGAAGATATTTCTTCTCCAGGACCTGGACAAGGAAGGAGAATTCCTGGCCGCGGTCGACGATTTTCTGCAGGCGGGGAATTTTACGGCTACCGTGACCTTCAACGGTAAGGCCTTTGATTTTCCGCTGCTGGAAACCCGTTACATCCTCCAGCGCCGGCGCTTTCCCCTGCTGGATTTGCCCCATCTTGATTTTCTTTTTCCGGCCCGCACCCTCTGGAAAAACACTTTCGATTCGCGCAAGCTGGGCTATCTGGGCGAGATGCTGCTGGGGATTTCCCGTTCCGATGATATCGAGGCCAGTTCCATCCCGGCCCTGTATTTCAATTTTTTGCGGCATCAGGATTTTTCTTCCATTGAACCGGTTATCGAGCATAACGCCATGGACCTGGTTGGGTTAGCGGCCGTGGTGCTGCTCGGCGCCCGTTACCTGGCCGACTATTCCCTGACCGCTGATGAAGGGGAAATCCTTGGCCTGGGCTTGCTCTGCGAACGAGCCGGGCTTCTTGAAAAAGCCGAAACTTTCTACCAGATCGCCAAAGACGTTAGCGGGCGCGCTGGGGTTCAAGAACGAGCTGTTCGCAGGCTGTCCATTTTGTTAAAGAAGAAAAAATTGTATCGGGAAGCTTTGAAACTGTGGGAAATACTTTCTGCCAGCAACGATCTCCAGGCCTACCGCGAAATTTCGGTCCACTACGAACATCGCGAACGCAATTATTACCAGGCAGTCGAGATCGTGGAGAAGGCCCTGGTAAATGTCCGCCTGAGTCCAAGCCAGCAGCAGGAACTGGAAAAGCGGCTGCAGCGGTTGCGGCAGAAGATCGCCCGCCTGGAAGAAAAAGAAGAATAAAAAAGGTAGGGGCGATCCGCTGGATCGCCCTGAAGAAATCTTTTGAAATTTTTGCCGATCCAAAGAGGGCGACCCGTCGGGTCGCCCCTACGTTATTTTTCTTTTTTGTTCTTCCGCCGCTGACGCAGGTATTCGATCAGCCCGGGAAGAACGGAGATGAAAATGATAGCCAGAATGACCATGGTAAAATTGCGTTTGACCACTGGCAGGTTGCCGAAAAAATAACCGCCGAAGACGAATATCGCCACCCAGGCGATACCGCCGCAGAAGTTGTATGCTATGAAACGCCAGTAGGACATGCGGCCAATGCCGGCTACGAACGGCGCGAAGGTGCGGATGATGGGGATAAAGCGGGCCAGGACGATGGTGATGCCGCCGTACTTTTCATAGAAAAGGTGCGTCCGTTCCAAGTGCTCTTTTTTTAAGAAGCGAATTTTTTGCTGTTTGAAAATTTTCGGACCGATGGCGCGGCCGATCCAGTAGTTGACCGTGTCGCCAATCACAGCCGCAGCACCCAGAACCAGAAACAGCCAACCGACATGGAGCGGGCTGGAGGGGGAGGCGGCCAGGGCGCCGGTGGCGAAAAGCAGCGAATCTCCTGGGAGAAAGGGGGTGATCACCAGGCCGGTTTCGCAAAAAATGACCGCGAACAGGATCAAATAGGTCCAGAGTTGATAGGTAACAATAAGAGAGTTCAGATGCACATCCAGGTGTATGATCAGGTCAATGAATTTGCCAATCAGTTCCATGGAGCTCCTTGGCTGGATTCCGTTATTAATGACATTCCGGCCAGTCTAGATCAACGGCCGGCTTCATCTATCTTACCTGAGGCTAGAGACGCTGTCAACTAGACAGAACATATTGATTTTTCTAAATCGATATGGTACATTCCCTCTATGTTAGACCTGAATTCTTCCCTGCTCTGGATCTTTTTTATGGTCTGGGGACTCTATCTCGTTCTTACGCGCATTTTCTTCAAACCGGTAGGAAAAATCATTGATGAGCGGGAAGCAAAAATTGCCGCCGATTCCAAGCGTCTGCAAGGCATGGTGAGCCAGGTCGAAATCCACACCCAAGCTCTGGAAACCCAAATGGCCCAGGCTCGAAAAGACGCGCTGCAAATCAGGGAAGAATGGTCGAGAAAAGGTGAGGGCGTTCGTGCCCTATCATTGTCCGAGGCCAAGGAGAAGGCGGCGCGGATTATGGACGAAAAAATGAATCAATTGGAAAGTGAAGTCAAAATAGCCGAGAAAACCCTGGAAAAGCAAGTCGCCGTTTTCAGCGAAAAAATCAAGCAAGCCTATTTATGAAAAAAATCCAAATTTTTGCTGTTATGCTTTTGTTGGCCATGATGCTGACCGCTTCCGGAAGCGAAGAATCACCCGCTGCCTCTGCCCATGTGGATTGGTTTAATGTGCTGGGCAAGGTGTTCAATTCCACCGTTCTGTTCGGTGGGCTGACCCTGCTGCTGCGCAAGCCACTGATCCGGATGCTTTCTGAAAAAAGTGCGGCGGTTAAAAACGACTTTATAGAGCGCGAAAAAAACTTGACGGACACGAACATCCGTCTAAAAGATATCGAACAACGTTTGCAAAAAGTAACGGTGGAAGTGGAGCAAATAAAAGCCAGCGCCGTCGCAAGCGGCCAAGAAGAACTGGACCGTTTGGAAGCGGCCGGCCGCGAGGAGGCCGCGCGCATCATCGCCTTGAGCGAGGAAGGAATCCGGCTGCGGGTTGAGGCTGCCGTACGCTTGGTCAAAGGCCATATCGCCGATCTGGCTATCGAGCGTTTCAAGGATGATTTTATCAAAAATCTGGACGTTGCCATGCAGCAAAAAATTATTGAGCGCAACATTACCGCCAGCGGAGATCTGGGCGATTACGCCCGTCCCAATGGGGGGATTGATGAAGGAAAGTAGCCTGGTCAAGCGCTATGCCAAGGCCCTGGTGCTGACCGTTGCCAACGAGAGTGAATTCAAGCGTATCACTGCCGAGTTAAACGATGTGCTGGTCTTGTTGGCCGCTGATGATAAGTTGAAAATCGGCATGGCGACTTTTATGATTTCCCAGCCCGAGAAAATCAAGGCTTTAAACATCATCAAAGATAAAATGAACCTGCATGACAAGAGTTTCCATTTTTTGTTGACCGTGGCCGCCGAGAACCGCTTCGCTTATCTG
>Ga0209540_10000063_pt1 | contig 142437 bp, 134 predicted proteins | sample BarGraIncu01121A_FD_184501 | JGI IMG/M metagenome (GOLD analysis project Ga0209540, IMG submission 184501) | Arctic peat soil microbial communities from Barrow, Alaska - Barrow Graham LP Incubations 011-21A (SPAdes) (version 2) | ecosystem: Environmental > Terrestrial > Soil > Wetlands > Peat...
CGCCCTTCCAGCCGTTTTTTCGGCTGTGTTCTAAAAGATCTTTAAAAAGTTCAGGAGGATTATTAGGAGACCGAAGTATTTTTACGTGTTTACCAATAATTTCATCAGAAGAATAACCATATATATCAACAAATGCCTGATTGACAAAAGTTAATTTATCTTCAAGATCTGTGATGGTTATAATTTCTGCGATACTCTTGATTGTATGAGCCAGCAGCTGAGTATTTTCCTCCGCTTGCTTTCGCTCGGTGATATCGAGAATTGATACGATTCTCTGCTTTGTTTCGGAAATCATACCAATGTCTAGAACTGCATTCCTAACTTCACCTTGTTTATTGATAAGTTTTACTTCATATTTTTTCGGTGCTAATTCAGTATTTTGACTCCTAAGATTATGATTCTTTATCATCTCTTGCAAACACGATGGTTCTATATAATTTGTCCATTTACTGCCGACAAGTTCTTCCGAACTATATCCGGTTAACTTAAAACATTCAGTATTTGCCATTGAGATTGTGGTATCATCTTCAACAATCAGTGCAGCAGTTCCTGTTGATTCGAATATAGTATGGTACTTTTTTTCACTTTCTCGCAATTCTTCTTCAGCATGTATTTTTTCTTTTCTAATCTTTGCATCAATAATTTCTCTTTCGATTGCCGGTAAAAGTCTTATCAGGTTATTCTTCATAATATAGTCTTTTGCACCGTATTTCATTGTATCCACGGCAATATCCTCTCCTACAGTACCGGACACTATAATAAACGGGATATCAATTCCTTTTTCATTACACATCTTCAGTGCTTCAAGACCGGAGAAACCGGGTAATGAATAATCCGAGATTATAACATCCCATTCCTCCTTTAAAGAGATTTCAAGCCCTTTGGCATCCATAACTAATGTATATTCAATTTCGTAAGAACCTTTCTCAAGTTCCCGCAGCATTAATTTAAGGTCATCTTTAGAATCTTCAATAATTAATGCCTTAAATTTTTTTGTTTTCATAATTTTTTTGAAATATTCGGAGTTTCATTCATATGAATCCAGAATAAAGTAATAGTTTTAATTGCTTCGCTGAATTTTTCGAAATCAACAGGTTTCTGTATGAAACTGTTTGCACCCAGCAAGTATCCGTAAACCATATCGCGTTCTTCGTTAGAAGAAGTAAGAATTATCACAGGTAAAAACTTTGTGTTTTCATTTTTACGAATTGCTTTTAAAACTTCAAAACCATCAACTTTTGGCAGCTTCAAGTCTAACAAAACCACAGAAGGTAATTCACGAGGATTTCTACCTTCGAATTTCCCTTTGCAGAAAAGATAATCGAGAGCTTCTTCACCGTCTTCGACTGTGATTATTTTGTTCTTGATATTATTTTTTCCGAAAGCCCGTATTGTTAATGCAATATCATCCTGATTATCTTCAACGAGCAGAATAATTTTTTCGTCCATATATTTTTTTCCTTTAATCTATTTTTAAAATATTATGTGCCTATAAATATTATGTACCTACGGTACATTCATTTGTAACCTGTTAATTTTCTATAAATATTATGTGCCTACGGTACATTTGTTCGTAACCTGTTTAACATTCTATAAATATTATGTGCCTACGGCACGTTTGTTCGTAACCTGTTTAACATTCTATAAATATTATGTACCTACGGTACATTCATTTGTAACCTGTTAATTTTCTATAAATATTATGTGCCTAAAGGCACATTCATTCGTAACCTATTAATTTTCTATAAATATCCTGTGCCTATAAATATTATGTACCTACGGTACATTCATTTGTAACCTGTTTAACATTCTATAAATATTATGTACCTACGGTACATTCATTTGTAACCTGTTTATCATCTATAAATATTCTGTGCCTATAAATATTATGTGCCTACGGCACGTTTGTTCGTAACCTGTTTAACATTCTATAAATATTCTGTGCCTACGGCACATTCAATCGTAACCTGTTTAACATTCTATAAATATTCTGTACCTACGGTACATTCATTTGTAACCTGTTTATCATCTATAAATATTCTGTGCCTATAAATATTATGTACCTACGGTACATTTGTTCGTAACCTGTTTAACATTCTATAAATATTCTGTGCCTACGGCACATTCATTCGTAATCCGTTTATCATTCTATAAATATTATGTACCTACGGGCACATTCATTTGTAACCTGTTCATCATCTATAAATATTTCGTGCCTACGGCACGTTTGTTTGTAACCCGTTCATCATCTATAAATATTTCGTGCCTAAAGGCACGTTCATTCGTAACCTATTAATTTTCTATAAATATTCTGTACCTACGGCACATTCATTTGTAACCCGTTTATCGTTCTATAAATATTCTGTACCTACGGTACATTTGTTTGTAACCCGTTTATCATTCTATAAATATTATGTACCTACGGTACATTCAATCGTAACCTGTTCATCATCTATAAATATTTCGTGCCTAAAGGCACGTTCATTCGTAACCCGTTCATCATCTATAAATATTTCGTGCCTAAAGGCACGTTCATTCGTAACCTATTAATTTTCTATAAATATTATGTACCTACGGTACATTTGTTCGTAACCTGTTTAACATTCTATAAATATTCTGTGCCTACGGGCACATTCATTTGTAACCCGTTCATCATTCTATAAATATTATGTACCTACGGTACATTCAATCGTAACCCGTTTATCATTCTATAAATATTATGTACCTACGGTACATTCATTTGTAACCCGTTTAACATTCTATAAATATTATGTGCCTATAAATATTATGTACCTACGGTACATTCATTTGTAACCCGTTTATCATTCTATAAATATTATGTACCTACGGCACGTTTGTTTGTAACCCGTTCATCATCTATAAATATTCTGTGCCTACGGCACGTTCAATCGTAACCTGTTTAACATTCTATAAATATTCTGTGCCTATAAATATTCTGTACCTACGGCACATTCATTTGTAACCTGTTCATCATCTATAAATATTTCGTGCCTATAAATATTCTGTACCTACGGTACATTCATTTGTAACCCGTTTATCATTCTATAAATATTATGTACCTACGGCACGTTTGTTTGTAACCCGTTCATCATCTATAAATATTTCGTGCCTAAAGGCACGTTCTCATCATTCAATTTCAATATCCCGTCAGGGATAAAATATTTATAGAGATTTAATATTCATATTTTAATTGTCCCTTTAGGGACAAAATATTTATAATAACACAAAATCAAAAAAAATCTATTGTCCCGTCAGGGACAGAATATTTATAATAACACAAAATATTTATAGAGAGATCTCATAATCATAATGTAAAATAAAATGTTGTACCTTCGTTTAATTTGCTTTCAGCGCGGATTTCGCCGTTATGCCTCCGGATAATTCTTTGCACGGTTGCGAGTCCTATACCCGTTCCGGGATATTCTTTTTCAGGATGCAACCGCTGAAAAGGAATAAAGAGTTTATTTGAATATTTCATATCAAATCCCACACCGTTATCTTTTACGAAATAAATAATTTTTGATTTTTCTTTAATAGCACCAAATTCAATTACAGTTTTATCATTTTTTGATGTAAATTTCCAGGCATTATTTAAAAGATTTTCAAAAACAATTTGCAATAATTTTGCATCTCCATTTCCAATTAAATTTTCCTCGATAATAAACTCTGCTTGTCTTGATTTGTCAGAACTTTTAATAGTTCCGGAAATTTCCTTTACCAATAAAGATAAATTTACTTTTTCAAAATTCATCTCAAAACGGGATATCCTTGAAAGCACTAATAAACTATCAATCAATCCGTCCATTTTTTTAGTTGCCGCCCTGATTCTTCCAATGTAATCTTGTGCGGTATCATCAAGATTTTTATTATAATCTTCATATAAAGCAAGACTGAATCCGTCTATTCCCCTCAAAGGAGCCCGCAAGTCGTGGGAGACCGAATAACTAAATGCTTCAAGTTCTTTGTTCGCCAGTTCAAGCTGTGAAGTACGTTTAATTACTCGCCGTTCAAGTTCTGCATTTAATTTACGAATTTCTTCCTCCGCCTGCTTGCGTTCGGTGATATCGCGAATGTTGCACTGAATTACCTTCTGATTGTCCACGAAATACAAATAACTAACAAACTCTACATTTATCTTTTGTCCATTACTTGTTTCCAGAGGTAAGCCTTCATATTTGATGTATTCTTTCTGTTGTAATTCTAAAAAATTGTCTTTATTAGCTATTATATCTTTGAATGACCCAATATCCCATATTGCTTTTCCAAGAAAGGCTTCGTGTGAGTATCCCAGCATTTCAATCAAAAAAGGATTAACATCAACGATCATTCCTGTTTCGGCGTCGAGAATAATAATGCCGTCTCTTGCAGCTTCGAACAATCTGAGATATCGGGTTTCCGAAGTGATTAACTCATCTGCCCGTTTTTCTTTTTCTACGTTTTGATAATCAAGTTCTATATTAGCAATTACTAACTCATCTGCCCGTTTTTCTTTCTCTACGTTTTGATAATCAAGTTCTTTGTCGGCAATGATTAATTCAGCTGCTCGTTTATTTTTCTCTTCGTTTTGATAAACAAGTTCTCTACTGGCAATGGCTAATTCTGCTGCCCGTTTTTCTTTCTCTTCATTTTGAAAAGCAAGTTCTTTGTTGGCAATTATTAATTCATTTGCCCGTTTTTCTTTCTCTTCGTTTTGAAAGATAAGTTCTTTGTTAGCAATGACTAATTCTGCTGCACGTTTTTCTTTCTCTTCGTTTTGAATGGCAAGTTCTTTGTTGGCAATGACTAACTCTGCTGCCCGTTTTTCTTTCTCTTCGTTTTGAATGGCAAGTTCTTTGTTGGCAATTATTAACTCATTCGCCCTTTTTTCTTTCTCTTCGTTTTGAAAGACAAGTTCTTTGTTAGCAATAACTAACTCTGCTGCACGTTTTTCTTTCTCTTCGTTTTGAATGGCAAGTTCTTTGTTGGCAATTATTAACTCATTCGCCCGTTTTTCTTTCTCTTCGTTTTGAAAGAGAAGTTCTTTGTTAGCAATGACTAACTCTGCTGCACGTTTTTCTTTCTCTTCATTTTGAAAAGCAAGTTCTTTGTTAGCAATAATTAACTCTGCAGCCCGTTTTTCTTTCTCTTCATTTTGAAAAGCAAGTTCTTTGTTAGCAATAATTAACTCTGCAGCCCGTTTTTCTTTAGTATCGAATTTTTTCATTTTTATAAAATATATTATTATAAAAATATTACGATGAATACACGATTAATCTCATTCTGTCATCCATCAAAATCCCTTTCTTCCGTTCCGCAGAGTTTCTTAGTTTTTGAATGACTCTCGGTTCACCGGCTCAATAAACTCTCTATTCTTGCCACTAACCACTACTCTAACAACTCTGCAAACTCCATCAACTATACGCATCATTTCCCGCCCGGCAAACTAAAAACGAACTCACTGCCTTTTCCTTCTTTACTTTCTACTGTAATCAGTCCGGTGTGCTTTTCAATAAATTCTTTGCATAGCAATAATCCCAGTCCCGTACTTGGTTCATCATCAGTGCCTTTACGACTTGTTTTCTTATCTATTTTAAATAAATTTTTTATCAATTCTTCACCCATGCCAATTCCCGTATCTTTTATAGATATTTCAACCTTGTCTATTAAATTTTTTGCGGATATTGATATACGTCCGCCTTTTCTTGTATACTTTAAAGCATTTGAAATAAGATTTCTTATGATAGTATTAAGCATTGATTTATCCGCCATTACAAAAATATCTTCAGGTATTGCTTCTTCCATATCTATCCCTTTTTTCTTTGCTCTCTCATTAAATAATTGAAAGCAATCTTCTGCTATTCCTTTCAATGATAATTTATCAGGATTAAAATCTGTCAACCCTGTTTGCATTTTTGCCCAATCAAGTAAATTTGTAAGTAAACGATACAAGTTATTTGCCTCGAGATTTAAATCTCCTGCAAATTTCCGAAAGTCATCTAAAGTAAACCTATCCATATCCGTTACCATAATTTCAGTTATCCCAAGGAATCCCGTAAACGGACTTCTTAAATCATGCGCAATAATTGAAAAAAATTTATCCTTTTCGGCATTGAGTTTTATTAGTTCTTCGTTTTTAATTTTGATTTCCTGCTCCGCCCGCTTCAATTCGGTAATGTCGCGCCTTTGGGCAATATTAGTTGTAATTAACTTTATTGTCAGCTTTTCATTTTCTTCGTTTCTAAAGACTTGTTCTTTGTTGAAAATGAGTAACTCTTCCGCCCGTTTTTCTTTCTCTTCGTTTTGATAGACAAGTTCTTTGTTGGCAATGATTAATTCATCTGCTCGTTTTTCTTTCTCTTCGTTTTGATAGACAAGTTCTTTGTTTGCAATGATTAACTCATCTGTTCGTTTTTCCTTAGTATCGTATTTATTCATTTTTAATAAAATGTTAATTTTCAAATGCTGCTTAACGAATCCCGATAAACATTTTGTGTCTAAAGGCACAAATCAAATCACAAATTTCATTATCTATAAATATTATATACCTGACGGCACAAATCAAATCACAAATTTCATTATCTATAAATATTATGTGCCTGACGGCACAAATCAAATCACAAATTTCATTATCTATAAATATTATATGCCTGACGGCACAAATCAAATCACAAATTTCATTATCTATAAATATTATATACCTGACGGCACAAATCAAATCACAAATTTCATTATCTATAAATATTATATACCTGACGGCACAAATCAAATCACAAATTTCATTATCTATAAATATTATATGCCTGACGGCACAAATCAATCATCAATAAATATCCCTTTAGGGATAAAATATTTATAACACAAAATTAAAGAACATCCAATATCCCGTCAGGGATAAAATATTTATAGAGATTTAATATTCATATTTCAATTGTCCCTTTAGGGACAAAATATTTATAATAACACAAAATCAAAAAAAATCTATTGTCCCGTCAGGGACAGAATATTTATAATAACATAAAATCAAAGAACATCCAATATCCCTTTAGGGATAAAATATTTAGTTCAGCATCACGCATACGATATTTTAAAATCTTTTCGACTAAAGGTAAGAAAAATCAACGAATTAAATAATAGTGCAAAGGGACGAAAAAGGAACTAATCCTAATGGATTAGCTTGAGAATAGATACTTTCATTAATTCATTATATAGAATTAATTAATTAGTTTTTCCCTTGTTACGAAGGGAGAACAATTTTATTAATGAAATTCCAATCCTTATTCAGGCTGAAAATCAAGATTCTTTTTCTTTTTTTGCACTATCTTTGTTTAAACCCATCGTGAGTGCTGTTAATCCTGCAACTGAACCGAGTTGCATAGTTTCGAGAGCCGTACTGGGTACAATTACGATTGTCGAGTTATTCTTCAAACCTTCATAAAGCATATTCATAGCTCTTAGATGAAGAGCAGTAGGATTATCGGCATAGGTTTTGGCTGCCTCTCCGAACTTTTCGGCAACCTGACGTTCCGAATCTCCGAGAATCACCCTCGCCTGACGTTCTCTTTCCGCCTGTGCCTGCATCGACATTGCATCCTCCAAAGACGAGGGAATCAGTACATCTTTAACCTCAACAGAAATAACATTAACACCCCATGGCTCGGTGCGCTCATCTATTATCTTTTGAAGGGCGTTACTAATTTTATCCCTGCCTTCGAGCATATCCGAAAGCATAGTCTTTCCGATTACATCACGCAGAGCCGTTTGGGAAGCCCAGCTTATACCGCTTTGATAGTCGGCTATATCCATTGCTGCTTTCCTGGGGTCTAAAACTTTCCAGAATAACACTGCATTTACATCCACCGGAACTGTATCCTTGGTGAGAGTTTTTTCTGCCTGGAAAGAAGTGGTTATAACACGGGTATCAATCCAGTAAGGAATAGTGTCGATGACCGGAATAATGAAAAACAATCCCGGACCTTTAAGCGAACGAAAATGACCCAACCGCAATACCACCACTCTTTCCCATTGATTTGCAACTTTAATTGCATTAGAAACAACGATCGCAACAAAAAAAGTAATAATTGCGATAATCAACGAGATTTCATTGCGGGATGAAATACTATAAAATGTATATGCTAATAATATACCGATGACAAGAATTAAGAAGAAAATTAATGCTGCAAAAGAGCTTCCTTTTCTCATTTTGAATTCTCCTAGAAATAAATTAAGAAATACGGAATTTTTTAATAATATAGTAAAATATTTAATTAATAATGAATTAAAAGGATTGGTCTTTTGGCATGATTTGCAATAAAACTTAAAAATTATTTTGTCCTTACATAAACGTGTTTGATTCTTCCCTTTCCAACTTCTCTTTCATCAATCTCAAAACGACCAAAACTTTTAATTAGCGGAACAAGTTTAATGTAACCATAATTTCTCGGGTCGAAGTTCGGCTGTTTTTTTAAAAGCAGGTTGCCAAGTTCACCAAGAAAAGTCCATCCGTTTTCGTCTGCAATATCGTTAATACTTCCTGCTATGAGTTCAAAAAGTTCTTTATCCGCCTTAAGTATCGCCTTTGAAGAAGCTGAGTCTGATTTCCTTTTGTCAACCCTTTTATCTTTCGATTTAGTCTCAGACTTATCTTCTTTAATATCCTCTTGCTTTGATAAAATTTCCAGATAAATAAATTTATCACAGGAAGAAATAAAAGGTCGCGGGGTTTTTTTCTCGCCAAAGCCAAAAACTTTCATACCTGCTTCCCTTAACCTGATCGCAAGTTTAGTAAAATCACTGTCACTCGAAACGATACAAAATCCGTCCACTCTGCCCGAATACAAAATATCCATAGCATCTATTATCATTGCAGAATCGGTTGAATTTTTTCCCGTTGTGTAACTGTACTGCTGAATAGGTGTAATCGCATTTTCAAGCAAAACTGTTTTCCAGCCTGAAACAGTGGGTTTTGTCCAGTCGGCATAAATCCTTTTAAAAGTGGGAACTCCATACTTTGCAATCTCTTCCAGCATTTTTTTAACATTCGAGTAAGGAACATTGTCGGCATCTATTAAAACAGCCAATCTTAAATCATTTTTAATATCCATAATATTTTAAAATTATTATTTTATACATCATTTCCAAATTGAATTTGGGAACATACGGAAATATAGTAAAATATTTAATAAAATATGAATTAAAAGAATTAGTCTTCCGACATAATTTATCACAAAATATTTAATGCTTTTTTCTGATTATCTGCCCTGAAATTATATTTCAATTAAATTAACCACAAAAAACCAAATTATAATCTTAAAATTAATTGTTTTCTTTGAGAGGTATTTGCAGATATGTACCTTTTGGATAACCGAGATATATAAGGTTTCTGGCTTTTTTTAAAACCGGTAACACAAATGGATTGGTGCGTAAAAAATAATCCCCGTATCTTGTATCGAGATTCGTAATTACTATTCTTATTTTATTTCCTGTTGAAAATATATGCCCAATTGCATTTCCTTCAATATCTGCCTCCCTGATTTTACCGGGAGTATTTTTCCGGTCAGTATAATTTATGCTACTTACGAATTTTGTAACTCCGTCTGTGCAAACTTCCCATATCTGGAAATTAAACTGGCATACATCGGCATCGGAAGAATATACAAGGTGTAAATCAGGAATTCCAAGCATATTATAATTGAATTCAAGAGATTCCGAATCGAAATATATTTCATTCTTTAAAAACTTTTTTGTAAAATTATCACCCGTAAACTCGAAGTTCACTGCTTCATTCATTGTCAGTGTACTGTCCAGGACTTTGTTTTCTAAAACTACTGATTCTTTACCTTTATCGTAAGGTTGTTCTGATAACTTATTCTGCGGATGGAAATAAAAGTTTAAAGGGGTTGTCGTTTGAAAAGGGGATATCCCTGAATTATACTGATAATATGACCAGGCTGTATTGATGACAGGTACAGAGCTGTATGCGAAAACATATTTTGGAAAATCGTATTGTGTCCCGGTATTTAAAATATATTTGTTCAGCCATTCCGTTATGCTTTCATTATGATATTTATCCTCTCCGTCGAAAAATGCAGAACCGTGACCCATTACAGTTCCAAAGTATAAATTATAATCGTTTTTAAAATCGGGACTTGATTTGATCAATCCGTTTGCATTAAAAAAATTGTCATCCCATGAATTTGAGAAATAAGATGGAACGGTATTATTACTTACTTCTTTTGTAAAATCACGGTTTTCGGGTAAATATAGTTTGATGCTGTCCCATTTGTCTTTCTTATTTGAGAGTATCCAGTTCCTGTATGTTTTTATTGCCGGACTATATCTGACAATATTGTTTTCATAACTAAGTGACCAGAGAAGGGACATTTTTATGCAGCCGTTATCAATCCAGTTGGAAGCAAATTCGGAAGATGTGAGGTCCGCAACGATGCATTTCACATCCAGCCCGTAACAGCAAGCCATAAAAGGAATTATCCCGCCCTGCGAAGCGCCTGTAATAGCAATATTATTTCCGTCAATGTTCTCATCCTCTTTTAGTTTAGCAATTATCTCCATCAGGTCATACATTTCAGTGCGGCTGATTAGATTCGAATATCCTCCGGAATTACCCTGTCCCCGCATGGAATAAGTGAATGTGTATATTCCATTCCCGGCAAATAATTCGGCAGAAGGAATTATATCTTCTTTGGATTTTCCAAAACCATGACAATAAACTATGCAGGGAAAGCCATTATCAGGTTTTTGCATTTCAGGGGTGAATGATGTACAATCTATTTGTGTACCATCGTTTAGGATAATCTTGAAATCATTTTTTATTATATCATAAGGTAATGCATAATTTACGTTGAATGCTAAGATAACAGCAATAAGCAGGAATTTTTGTTTAATCAAAATATTTTTTAGAAATATCATCATAATTAAATTTAATAATTTACTTGGGAGCTAACAATGTATTTATGAGGTTTCCGGATAAATGATTTTATGAAATTAATTAAATGAAAAAATTTTTTCTTTCATTCTTTTTTTTGTTTTTTTATTTAATTATAATGTGAATTAGTTTTATGAATTATTCCTGAACTTTTTATGATTAAATTTTCATTATTCTATTGATGAGATATTTGTTGATATCATTTTTCTTTATGCCGGTTCCATTTCTTATTGCGCAGGATTATCCGAAGGAAAAAAATCATTTTGTTATAGATTATCTCCTTGGTGAAAAAGAAGAATACGAGACACCCTGTTATATATTGAGAAGCGATAAAGAATATCCGAAGGTTGTCATTGATGCCTGCATACATGGTGATGAAATCGCAGGTTCTATAGCCTGTGACTCGGTTATGAAGTATATTGATATATTTAAAGGTACTGTTGTATTTATCCCTAAGGTTAATATTAAAGCTTATAATACTTCTGTGAGAGAAGTGAATGTTGACTTAAATCAGGTTTTTCCGGGGAATAAGGAAAGTGCATTGTACGAAGACAGACTGGCTTTCGATTTTATGAAACTGATAGAAGAGCTTGAACCGGATTTAGTTATAAATCTTCACGAAGCCTGGACAAGATTCAATGAAAAATTGTATCAAAAGCAAAGAGATAAATCTTTCGGACAGACAATAATAACAAATAAGGACTCATTTCCTGTATTCTTAACTAATACTTTGGAAAAAATTAATTCGGAAATTAAGAACAGGGAAAATATATTCAGGATACAGTATTTCCCTTACAAGCCAAATCATTCTATGGATAACATAATAGAAAAATTAAAAGTACAATCTTATACAGTTGAAACTTTAAGAACATTACCTATCGAGGAAAGAGTCAGTTATCAGATAACCTGCATCCTTGCATTCCTCGAAGCAGCAGGAATACAGTTCACATTTTATAAATAGATTTGTATTTTCTGAATCCCGCTCCTTGAATTTATTTGTCTAATCAATTTCGATTCGGATTAAATCCATCTTCAATTTTCTTTATAGTTGTTAATAAATACACTTAATTTCTCAAAATATTTTAATAAATTCATTTTATTAATAAACCATAAGTTAATTGTTGTATAAATCGGTGTACAAATTGTTTTTATTTCAACTTTTTAAATAAAATAAAAATGTCGACTCAATCTTCTCCTTCAGTTTTTTCAAGATGGCTTAGTGTTCTGTTCAATTATAAGAAACATTCCGGAAGCTGGGCTTGGATTCTTCACAGGATAACAGGTCTGGGGCTTACATTCTATATCTTACTGCATATTGTTGCGCTGACAGGATTGCTAAAAGGCGAAGCTGCATTTAATGCAGAAATGAAACTTTTCAGTTCTCCATTTTTCCTCTTTGGTGAGTGGCTTCTTGGGACACTGGTTGTATTTCACGCTGTAAACGGTATCAGGATCGTGCTTGTTGATTTAGGAAATGGTGCAAAATATCATAAACAGATTCTTAAATTTGTTTATGTTCTTTCCTTTATTTTTATTGCCGGTATGGGCTACCTTATTTTCTCGCACATTTAATATAGAAAATTGAATTATAATAGAAAATGAATACAAATACATTTAAATTTTACGGCTCCGGAAATTCCGGTGCAAAAAACTGGTACATTCAACGCATATCGGGGATCGTGCTCGTTGTGGTTCTTATAGGACATTATATACTTATGCATGCAACGCCTGAAAGCGGACATACATATCAGGCAGTTATGGAGCGACTTCATCAGCCGATATGGAAGATAATAGACCTCACTTTTATTACACTCGGTTTATGGCACGGATTGAACGGAACCTGGAACGTGATTCGTGATTTTACTTTGAAGCAGTGGGTTGTTACGACATTGTACACTATTCTGATTGTTATCGCATTAGCATTCTGGTTCCTCGGAGTAAATACAATTTTATCCTTTTAAATTCACAATTAAAAAATTTCACGAAGACCACGAAGATTAAAGAAGAAAATGGAATTCGATACTATATCAAATAAGATAATTGATGCAGCAATCGAGGTGCATAGACATTTGGGTCCTGGTTTACTTGAATCTGCTTATGAAGAATGTCTTTCGTTTGAGTTAAAAGAGCTCGGTATAAAATTTGAAAGACAAAAACCATTACCTGTTATTTATAAAACAATAAAACTTGAGATAGGTTACAGAATAGATTTATTAGTTGAAAATTATATAGTGGTCGAACTTAAAACTGTTGATAAATTGAACAAAGTCTTTGAAGCACAAATTTTATCCTATATGAAATTTTCCGGAACGAAAATAGGTTTATTAATAAATTTTAGAGAAGTTCTGTTAAAAGATGGTATTAAAAGATTTGTTCTTTGATATTTAACTAATTCTATTAATTCATTTGAATTATAAGATGTTAATTAATTTTTTATAATTCTTCATTTACTTCGTGAACTTCGTGTAGCAATATTAATATTTGTTCTTGAATCACAAATTTTAGGGAAGTTCTTTTGAAAGATGGTACTAAAAGATTAGTTCTTTTATAATTAAATAATTTTATTAATACATTTGAATTATAAGATGTTAATTAATTTTTTATAATTCTTCATTTACTTCGTGAACTTCGTGTAGCAATATTAATATTTGGTTCTTTGTTTAAATAGTGTTAAAAATATAAAATAATAAAATGATACATAAACATGATTTAATTATTGTCGGTGCGGGTCTTGCCGGTTTACGTGCAGCAGTCGAAACATCCGGATATGCAGATGTCGGAGTTATTTCCAAACTCTTTCCTACACGCTCTCACTCCGGCGCAGCCCAGGGCGGAATTGCTGCTGCTCTTGGTAATGAAGAGCATGATACAGTCGAATGGCATATCTTCGACTCCGTTAAGGGCAGCGATTATCTCGGAGACCAGGATGCTATCACAATGATGTGCACCGAAGCTCCGGATGCGGTTTATGAACTCGAGCATCTCGGCGTCCCTTTTAGCAGAACAAAAGAAGGAAAGATCGCGCAAAGGCAATTCGGCGGACATACAAAAGAAGTTATAGATGAAAATGGGAACTCGAAAAGAATGCCCGTTCTCAGAGCTTGCTATTCTGCAGATAGAACGGGTCACGTTATTCTCCATACTCTTTACGAGCAATGCGTGAAGAGAAATGTCCGCTTCTATTCCGAATATTTCATACTTTCATTAATAATTGAAGAGGGGATATGCAGAGGTTTAACGGCGTTCAATCTCCTCGACGGTGAGATCCACACATTCCACTCTAAGGCAGTTATGTTCGGTACAGGCGGTTATGGCAGGGCTTACAGAGTTACATCAAATGCTTATGCAAATTCGGGTGACGGAGTTGCAATTGCATTCCGTGCAGGCATTCCGCTTGAAGATATGGAGTTCGTTCAGTTCCATCCGACAGGATTATATCCTCTCGGAATATTGGTTACAGAAGGTGCACGCGGCGAAGGCGGATACCTGAAAAATAAAGATGGTGAAAGATTTATGAAGAATTATGCCCCGACTGTAATGGAACTTGCACCCAGGGATATGGTTACGAGAAGCATTCAAACTGAAATCAATGAAGGCAGGGGAATTGATGGGAAAGACTTTGTTAATCTCGATTTGACTCATCTTGGTGCTGCAAAGTTGAAAGAGCGGCTTCCGGAAATCACGGGATTTGCAAAAACTTATGTGGGTATCGATCCCGTAAAGCAGCCAATTCCGATTCTACCCACTGCACACTATTCGATGGGTGGAATACCGACAAATTTATACGGAAATGTTCTTGCCGATGAAAAGGGTACAATCGTAAAAGGATTTTTTGCGGCAGGTGAGTGTGCCTGTGTATCGGTTCACGGAGCTAACCGGCTGGGAACTAATTCTCTCCTTGATGCGGTTGTTCACGGAAGAAGAACGGGAAAGACAATAGTTAAATTCTTGCGTGATGCGGAACTGATGCCTATACCGGAAAATGCAGAAGAAAAGGATAGAGCAATGTTTGCTAAACTTTATGCAACCACTTCCGGGGAAAATGCAGATAAAATCCGTGTGAGACTGAAAGAAGAGATGACGAATAAATGCGGAGTTTTCAGAAATGAAAAAGATTTATTATCGATGCTCGATACGATTCATGAGTTGAAAGAAAAATTTAAAAACATCAGTATGATGCATAAAGGTGTTGTATTCAACACTGAACTTATGGAAATAATAGAACTCGGCAACCTGCTCGAATTTTCAGATGCTATCGTTACAGGTGCACTTGCAAGAAAAGAATGCCGCGGAGCACACTGGAGAGTTGACCATCCTAAGCGTGACGATGAAAACTGGCTTAAGCACACAATCGCATTTAAAACGGAAAAAGGAATTGAACTAAAATATAAACCCGTAACAATTTCAAACTATCAACCACAGGAGAGAAAATACTAATGAAAGTTACATTATCAATCCAGCGTTTCGATCCTGAAAAGGATGAAAAACCTTACAGGAAAGATTACACAATAGATGTTGACCCTGCATTCAGGATACTCGATTGCCTCGATAAAGTGAAGTGGGATATAGACGGAGGACTTGCTTACAGACGCTCCTGCTCACATGGTATCTGCGGCTCGGATGCAATGATGATAAACGGAAAAAATATGCTCGCCTGCCAGGTGCTTGTTCAGGATTTTAAAAAGAAATTTATAAAAATTGATCCGATTCCTTCGATGCCTATTATAAAAGACCTTGTTGTAGATATGGACAGCTTCTTTGCAAAATATGAAGTTGTTAAACCTTATCTGATTGCAAAGACCCAGCCTCCCGTGAAGGAAAGATACCAGTCACAGGAAGACAGGGCATTGATTGATGAAGCGGTGAACTGTATTCTATGCGGTGCATGCTCTGCTTCATGCCCTTCTCTATGGTCAAATGATGCATATCTTGGACCAGCAGCAATGCTGAAAGCATACAGATTTGCGTTCGATAGCCGCGATGATGCACAAAATGAAAGACTTGATGTTGTCGATTCACCCGATGGGTTATGGAGATGCCATACAATTTTCAATTGCGTGGAAGTCTGTCCCAAAGAAATTAATATCACCTGGCATTTATCCCAGTTAAAGAAAAAATGTGCTATGAGGGAACTGTGATAAAACTTTTTTTTGTTTCAATTGTACTTATAAATTTAATTCGAAAAATCTAAATATATGTTAAAAATGAAAAATCTTATTTTATTTCTGATTGTAGTTTTCACATTCTTAATTTCTAATGTGAAAGCTCAGGATCAGATATCTTCAAAAGATGCAAAGGATTACATCGGACAAACATTACAAGTCAAAGGATTGGTGGCAGCCATTTTCACATCGGACAAAGGAAATGTATTCATAAACTTTGACGAGAAATCTCCGAAGCAAACTTTCACGGTAGCTGTTTTCGCTGGGAAAGATATTGACATTAGTAAAATAATTGAAGGTTGCACTTTAACCGTCTATGGAGAGATAAAGGAATATAAAGGCAAACCGGAAATTGTAATTGATACAAATGAACAGATAATAAGTATCGAGTGAATTCCGGTATAATTCCGGTTTCTGATTTCAATCGAAAAACAGTTCAATAAAAAAAGCCCTTTCTAATTTTTAGAAAGGGCTTTTGCATTAATAACGTTTCTTTTTATTTCAGTAATATCATTTTCTTGATGCTTACAAAATCATTTGACGCTAATTTATAGAAATATACTCCGCTGGATAAATTTGTACCGTCAAAATCTACGATATATTTCCCGGGAGTTTTCATTTCGTTAATAATAGTTTGTACTTCACGTCCCAGCGCATCGTAAATCTTAATCGTAACCAATCCCTGTTTCGGTATGGAATAATTTATTCTCGTTACCGGATTGAAAGGATTCGGATAGTTTTGTGATAGTGAATATACCGATGGGATTAAATTTTCATCCCCGGTTACAGAAGTAATTATTTGAGTAATTGTACCCGGACCATAAATTGAATCCTTCCAGTTCCCTAATGCAGTTGAACTGCTGTATGTAGTATTAATTACATAATATGTAACATTTGCGACTAAATTAATATCATTTATGGCTGAACGCGCTAAAGAGCCCGTAAACTCAGGCATCCACGTTCCGGTCGTATCGTCATTTGCACCTATTGCATTTGTAAGAGGTGAAGTTCTTACAAAATTATTTTGATATAATACCAGGAAATTATCATAACTGGCGCCTGAATATATAGAATATTGTCCTGTATTAGAAACTTTAAATGAAGTTTTTTTATAATATGTGGTATAACTTGACAAAGCTGTCGGTGGTGTATTCGATTCATCGTAATTTGCATCAGGTCTGTTAAAAGTAGAATCAGCAGTTACGAGATTTCCGGAAAATACTAAACTTGAGAATAATGCTCTTCTTAATGTTATTTGTCTGTCCGGAACAGTGGAGTTCAAAGAGTCAGAAGCTGTAAATGCCCTTACTCTCCAATATCCTGTAATTGAATCTCCAAGTCCTACCCCAAGACCTGCCAGATATGTATCAAGTTGTCCGATTGTCAATGTCAACACAGTATCGAAACCTCCGTTATTGGAAGCCAATCGTATTGTTGCAGGGTCAGAAAAACTTCCGCCGGTTTTATACAACCATTTATATGTAGCACCGCCATTACCCGATTTTCTCCAGTTAAAACTCACGGGAGTCGGTGATCCTCCGATAGTTGTGATTGTTATACCGCTTGCCGGTGAAGAAAGATTAAAAGCAGATAAAGTTGGTAGAGAACGTGAAAATGTTATAGTCCTCGGACCATTTGCAGCTTTTAATGAATCATTTGCAGGAGGATTATTCCTGAATGCCCATGCATCCCAGCTTCCGCTGATTGAACCACCCTGTGCGACACCTAAACCTGCTAAATATGTATCAAGCTGACCGAGTGTAAAGTTTAGAGGTCTTTGTGAAGATGGAATAGTTAACAATCTCGCCGGAAGAGATGTTCCGAAAATCCATTTATAAGACGCAGCAGCACTCGCAGTATCCCAATCGAATGTAACAGGTGTTGTAGAACCTGCAATCGAAGTGATAGTAACTCCTGGTGACGGAACTTGGAGGTTAAATGCATTCAGAGGTCCTGAATTAGGATCGAAACCGCCAATTTGAATAATCCCTGTATTGGCAGAGTCAAGCCAGTCTTTCAGTCTTGTTGCTGCCGTTGTCCCGTGTGCCCAGGATTGACAAAATTTACCATAATAGTCCCATTTGTCTGTCGCTGTGCAGGATGAAGGTCCACCGTGCAATTGACCAACGACTCGTTTATTCTGGTCAAATATCGGCGAACCCGAAGAACCGCCTTCTGTAATCGGGGTTAGACCAGTAGAAGGAAGAACAGCCCAGTTTGTATGCCAATGTGAACTATCGCCGGGATCTGTATCCCATCCCGCGGATGTAAATGGCGTTGTAACAAAAGAAATTTTCTTTACATCTCCACTCGGATGGTGAATTCCGAATCCTGATGTCGGTGGAACGTTAGATTTCGTCCATCCTGAATAATAAACATTATATGATGTAGGAGGTTTGCTCGATAATCTCAATAAGCAGAAATCTGAAAAGTCATTTTTTGCACATAATGTCGTTCCGGATATTGTCATATTAGTCGGACCGTCACCTCCCGGATTAGGACATGTAGGGGCTTGATAATTGAACATAATTATCCAGGTTGCGGAACTTGCATCCCAGCAGTGATTTGCAGTAAGCATAAAAGGTGTTCCGTCATATCGTGCGTTATTCAGCATCGAACCCGAGCAGAATCTTGAATTAGATGAAGTCAACAGTATGACCGCGGAACGAATCTGGTCTCTGTATGGGTCGCCTTCTGAACAAATTACGTTCCGGTTACAGGCACCTGAATTACCATAACTTTTATTCTTTAAAAAATTAAATATATTTTTATAAGCGTGAACAACTGTTGAAATATTTATTTTCGGCTGTTCGGTCACATAAGAAGGTGCATTATATTCAAGGACGATTTCTTCACCATAAACGGGGGACGTGGAAAATAATCCGTTTGGAGAATTATTTGCTTCTGTAAAAGCACCTATTACAGAACTTCTATCTTTGTTATAAACAAAAAAAGTCGCTCTTTTTGGCATATAAAATCTGTCAAATATCAGGTTAATAGATATTGCGCCGGGTGATTTTATGGATACACGCCAGACTCTTGAACCGTTTGGTAAAATCTCGGTTGTTCCGGAATTTGTATATCCGAAATTAACATTCATAGGCTTGCCAAATCTCGGCGGAATGTCCTTGAATTGAGATTCAAATTTATCTTCGTTCAACAAAGCATTTACATCGACCGCCGGCATTTCCTTCGCCGGGATGTTATTGCTTAGAATATAACTTCCGCTCAGTGGTTTTATATCAACACTTATCTGAGCTTGTGATAATTTTGCAAAGGAGAAAAGAATTACAAAAAGGATTAAGGATTTTGTAAAGAGTTTCATAGATATTTAGATTTTTGATTTAATAATACTTCGATTATTTTATCAATTAAACTAACAAGAATGTTAAACAAATTCAATATCTTAAACAATTTTTTCCAATTTTCTTTTCCCCACCTCCCAAAACAATGACTCAATTTATATAACCCGGATTATCTTATCTTTACTCTGTTTTTTTCTTTGCTTTTATAACTTTTAAGAAATAATCATAAGTTAATTTCAGCCCCTCTAAACGGGAAAATTTTGGTTCCCAGCCTAAAATTTGTTTTGCTTTAGAAATATCCGGCTGCCTCACTTTAGGGTCATCTTCCGTTAAAGGCTTATAAATGATTTTTTGGATTGCTCCCGTAATTTTGATAATTTCTTTTGCGAAATCATTTAAAGAAATTTCATCAGGATTCCCTATGTTCACGGGATAATTATAATCACTCATCAGAAGTCTGTAAATACCTTCAATCATATCATCAACGTAGCAAAAAGACCTCGTCTGTGTTCCATCGCCGAATACAGTCAGGTCCTCGCCTCGCAATGCCTGCACGAAGAAAGTAGGCAGCGCCCTTCCGTCATTTAACCTCATCCGTGGTCCGAAAGTATTAAAAATACGTGCAATCCGTGTATCAAGGTTATGATATCTGTGATAAGCCATAGTTAATGCTTCCATAAATCTTTTTGCTTCATCATATACACCCCTTGGACCGATTGGGTTTACATTTCCCCAGTACTCTTCATTCTGAGGATGGATAAGAGGATCACCATAAATTTCTGAAATCGAGGCAATTAAAAATCTTGATTTCTTTTCCTTTGCCAGTCCAAGCAGATTGTGCGTGCCGAGAGAACCGACTTTTAAGGTCTGAATTGGGATTTTCAGATAGTCAATCGGGCTTGCGGGGGAGGCAAAGTGTAAAATATAGTGGAGTTTGCCCGGAATATGTACAAATTTTGTTACGTCGTAAAAATAGAACTCAAAATTCTTATCCTGAAATAAGTGCTCTATATTAGTCAGAGAACCCGTGATAAGGTTATCCATCCCTATTACATAGTGTCCTTCTTTGATGAATCTATCGCAGAGGTGGGAACCGATAAAACCCGCTGCACCTGTAATTAATACTCTTTTTTGTTTTGTTTCCATTCAAATAATTTTATGAATTTACATAATTATAAAAAAATTATCAGGGTCAAAAGAAATAAATCATTTGATGTTAATGCTCAATAAAATGTGTAAATGAAAACAAATAATATTTAAAAACAATATCCCCCCTTTACTAAAGGGGGGTTTGGGGGTTTAGAAGTACATAATAGAAATTGAAACACTATTTAAAACGAAATCATCATTTTTTCTCTTTTATAAGAAAAGTTAATAATTATTGCTTTGGGTATTGCAAATTTAATTTCTTGTTATTATATTAACCCCCAGAGGGGGTAAAAACCTCCTGAGTTCATTCAAATAAAAAAACACCCCCGGGTCTCCCCGGAGGTGCAGATTTGCCGGAATACGTTTCTTGTTAATATAATGGGGCAATTAAGCCCATTAATCAAGACGTCTTTGCAGCAAACAAAATTAAAAAAAGAAGATGTCTTTTGCAAGCATAAAGTATTCAGTACCTATGGTTTCTCTGGAACTATTTCTTTTTTGTTATGTTTAATTATTTGAGATGAATTTAAAATTTCAATTAATTTTAGTTGATATTTAAAAATAAAATGTTATATTATTTCTTAATTTATTATAAAGGAAAAATTAAAATGTTTACAAAACATTTTACGCTGAAGTTATTGTTCATTTTGATCCCCGGATTGATTTTGTTCAGCAATTTGTCATTCGGGCAGGAAAATGAATCCAATAATAATGATACAATTTCTTTACGTACGATGCATAATGAACTCGACACCGCAGGTGAATGGATAAAAGTAACCAAAGATCAGGTAGATTCCGATGAAATAACAGATTCTGAAGATCAGGGATATGTTGATCCGGACGTGAATTACGAATATGTATGGCGTCCTCATTATACGGTACTATACTCCGACTGGAATCCTTACGAAAATGGACGCTGGGTGTGGACTTACGAATATGGATGGACGTGGGTATCATATTATTCCTGGGGCTGGCTAAATTATCACTACGGCAGATGGTGGTATTCACCCGTTTGGGGTTGGGTATGGTCACCCGGGCGTGTCTGGGCACCTTGCTGGGTATCGTGGTACTGGGATAGAGGTTATGTCGGGTGGCATCCTATATCACCCAGAAGACGCTGGCATTGGAATAATGGCCGTGTCATAACCAGGACAATAATACCTCACGAGAAAAAACTGCATAAATGGACTTTCGTTAAGGAAAAAGATTTTACTAAAGAAATCAAGAAAACGAAATATGCTGACGTAACAAAGGACGCGGAATTTTTAAACAATACAAAATATGCGAATACTAAAAATTTCGAAAAAGGACCTGATGTGAAAGAACTTGAATTGAAAACAAATGAAAAAATCCCGGTCAAAAAAGTGAAATTCACAGATGACCAGAATAAAACTGTGACCAGGGAAAATAATTCTTTCAATGAAAAGAAAACTAAAAAAGTTAATACTACAGAGACCAAAGGAACAAAGAATACGAATACCAAAGGAACAAAAAATACGAATACAGAAACCAAGAATTCAAATAGCGAAACCAAGAAAACGAAATCTGAGACGAAGAAAGATCCCGGCGTGAAAAATAATTCCGGTAATAGCCGGAAAAGTGATAATAGTACAGGAAGAAAAACCGAAAGTACAACGAAAACAAAATCAGATCGCTCAGGAAATACCGGTAACACCGGACACAACGGAAATAACGGTAACAGTAGTAATAAGGGAAATACAGGAAATAATGGTAATAAAGGCAATACGGGAAGAACGAATGATTCCGGTTCGCATAACAGCAATAATGGTTCTAAAGGAAATTCAGACAGAGGTAATAAAAAATAAAGGACCTGATGTTGTTTTAATTATTAATTGCCCCGTTCAATGATTGAATGGGGCTTTTTTTTGTCAGAAAAAATTTCATCTTTTAAAAAGATAAAATCTTTAAGAGTATTCTAAAAAATTTCTTTGAAGAAGTTTTTCATATCTTCCCATGAAGCTTTGTCTGCTTTCTCATTGTATGCGGCTCCTTTGCTCGCATCGTTTCCCGAATTAGGATTTGTAAAACTGTGTACCGCTCCTTCGTAAGAAATAAATTTATAGTTTACTCCTGCATTATTCATTTCATCTTCAAATGCTTTCACCTGTTCAGGCGGAACGTTTGGATCAGCGCCGCCGTGGCATATCAATATTCTTGCTTTTATGTTCTTTGCATCTTCCGGAGTAGGGGTGTCAAGGTTTCCATGAAAACTTACGATACCTTGTATGTCAGCCCCGCTTCTTCCAAGTTCCAATACAGTAGTTCCGCCAAAACAATATCCTATCGCAGCAATTTTTCCGGAATTTACAAGCTTTTGCTTTTTCATTTCTTCAAGAGCTGCATTCACCCTGCTTCTCATAAGATTTCTGTTGCTTTTATAAAGTGTAGCCTGATTGCCTGCTTCCTCATAATTGCCCGGTCTTATTCCCTTGCCATATATATCAGCGGCAAATGCAAAGTAACCGAGTTTTGCAAGCATCTCACAGCGCATCTTTGAATAATCGTTCAAACCCATCCATTCATGAACTACAAGCACTCCCGGACGTATATCAGAAATGGATTCATCATAAGCAATATAACCTTCAAGCGTTACATCACCGTCTTTATATTCAATTGTTTCCGTATGTATTTGTGACATTAATTTTTGTGATAAAAAAATTAGTGAAAATAGTGTGATAATTATTAATTTTTTCATATTCATTCCTTTCCATTATAGAACGAATATCATCAACTAATAAGTTCCATATTGTCCCAAATAAAACTTTTAAAGTTATTATTGAGATTACATACCCTCCCCATTCAAGTCGAAGAGTACCGACTCGTCAGGATGAGAGACACTGGGGTGAAGTGTAAATCAATTACAGCATTTATCAGATATATTTATCCCCCTCCCCATTCAAGGGGAGGGGCAGGGGTGGGGTGTAAATCAATTACAGCATTTATCAGATATATTTATCCCCCTCCCCATTCAAGGGGAGGGGCAGGGGTGGGGTGTAAATCAAGAATTATAATGAATTCCAAATAATCATTTACTTTTTTGTAAAATAAGAGGTTGATTTTTATTTCCGCAAAATCTTTTTAAACAGTATGATTTTTATTAATTTTTCTAAGTCCTAATTTATTTTGGATAGCAATGAATAAGTTAATTTTAAATTAGTTTACTCTTCAAACTTCAATTTTATATTAACTATTTCGGGTCGGTTTCCCAATCTGATGGGCGGTCCCCATGTCCCGGCACCTGCGGATACAAAGAAATGTGTATTTCCTTTTTTAAGATAACCCCGGCTGATTTCATAAATCTTTTGTGTTATATAATTGAAGGGCCATAACTGTCCGTGATGCGTATGTCCGGATAAATGCAAGTCAGCACCCGACTGTACCACCTCGTCAAATTCAAACGGCTGATGATTCATAACGAGCACGGGAAGATTTTTATCTATACCCGCCATCAGTTCTTCAAGGGATTTTCTCTGTACTCCTGTAAAGCTTCTTTTAGATCTGTCTTCTCTCCCGATAATATAAAAAGAATTATCAATTTTAATGGAAGTATCTCTCAGCATAATCACATTATGCTCCATTAGATATTTTATAGCATTATCCGCACCTCCGATATATTCGTGGTTGCCGGTTATTCCAAAAACTCCGTATTTCGATTTTATATTTTTTAAAGTTTCACCAAGATTATGCCTTATCACCGGCTGTATGTCTTCGTCAACGATGTCTCCTGCGAGTAAAACAATATCAGAATTCAATTCGTTTATTTTTTCCACTATCGAATTGAATCTATCTGCTCCGATAATAGTACCGAGATGAATATCAGATACCATCGCAATATTAAGTTCTTTTAAATGCCCGGCTTTTTTCTGAATGCTTAATTCAAGTTTGTTGATGACAGGATTTCTTGCATTAATATATCCTAATGAAACAGTTAAGGAAATTATCAAAACTGAAAACAGAAAGACAATTAATTTCAAATCTGAATAATTTGCAGATCCGTTTTCAGGAAGAAAATGCGCGAAAATATTTATCAGTCTTAAGATATCAATTAATAATACTAAAAATAAAAAATAGACCATAGCGGCAAGCCAGAATGAACCTGCCCAGGTCAAAGCATCACTCAAAAATGACATCCAGTATCTCTCGAGTATCCTGCCTGAAAGATAAGACAATGACAACACTAAAAATATTACAAGATAATAACTCCGTAAATACGATGACTGCGGAATTGCATGCCATCCCCGTATAAAAATATAAAAATTTACTAATCCGTAGATAGTAAGAACTATTGCAAAAAATATTAAGAATGATGATTTCATATTTTTGATAACTGTTATGCAAGTTTATAAATTTCAAATGAAAATTCTATACAAATAATTAAAATATAATAAACTGTATTGCACATCTATCCGAAATAAAACTTTTGAAAATTATTGTTGACATTACATTCCCTCCCCATTCAAGGGGAGGGATTAAGGGTGGGGTGGAAAATAAAATTTTAAAGAATTCGGCTTTAGCCACAGACGAAATAAATATCTGCGTAAAAGTTAAATATTAAATTTAGACAGATGTGAATTAACTGTATTATTAACAAAATGTAAATTATATTTGTAAAAAATTCATTCTGACTTATTCAACATTTATTTATAATTTATTATGATACTTTCTAATCTGAAAAAAGTTACTATCATCGCAGATGATGCGCTTGAAACCTATCTCATAGAAGAGGTTAGATTGGCAGGGGCAAAAGGTTTTACCCTTGAAGAAGCAAGAGGAGATGGTTTGCACGGTCCGAAAATATTGGCGGAGGAAGGAAGAAACATAAAAATAGAAACCGTTGTAAGTAATAAAACCGCAGAAAAAATACTCGAAGTACTTGCAGAAAAATATTTATCCCGCTTCAGCATAATTACATATCTTTCCGATGTCTATGTCCTGAGAGGGGACAGGTTTATTTAGCTGGTGTATAATATTTTTTACAATTTGATATCCCACAAAATTTTTCCATTTTCTGCGTCTATGCATACGGCTCTCAGCATTAAAATTATGACGAGTTTATTGTCATAAAATAATACACGCTTCTTACTGAAATCAGGGCTTCCTTTCGAGAATACATATTCAAATCCCGGCTTGCTCATCACTTTGCTTGGCTCAGCGAATATGTCCGGTACATAAGTATCCCATTTTTGTTCAATACCGTCATCTTTTATCTTAATTCTGGAAATTACAATCTTTGATGTATCGGATGCATTACTTTGATGGATTATAAATATACTTTTATCCGGAGTTATTATCGAATTATATCTGTCATTCGTATAATTCTCTGACTCTTTATCAAATCTTTCAAGATCTCTTTTTACATAGTCAATATAGTTCTTAAGAGAACTTTTTTTCCATGGTTTTTTTTCAGTATTATCATCAAACTCTTCAAGCCTTTTTGTCAAAGAATCAAGTTCGTATTGTCTTTTTTCTCTTTTTTCCATGATAGGCGAATTGAAATCCGGATTGGCATCTGCAACATTGAGCAGATTTGATGAAAAAAGAAAATTTCCGTCAAGGAAAGATGGTTCTTCCAATTCCTTGGATTGTATTCTCAAGTGATTTCTTGGAGAGCCGGAGAGAGAGATATGACTTTCCTTATCAAAATTCATCGAAGTGCTTGTTGTTGATTCTTCATAGTTGAAGTTCTTAATTGATTTCGTAGTTTTTTCTGCTATGAGAGTTTTTGGATTAAGATAATATATGTAACCGCTGTTATCTGAAATCATCGGAATTTTTTTCTGAATATCATAACCATAATATTTCCTCAGTTCATACCATTTCGTAGTCGGTAAATTATTTCTTAAATCAGGATTCACTTTAAGTATATCCTCCTGTGATATCTTTATTTCAAGTGTCTTTGGGTCTCTTGCGTGCAACCCGGTTTTCTTATCCATGCTCATATACCACAATAATCCTTCAGTTGGACCTATAAAATAATGATAGTTACCGTCCGGATCTTCCAGATTTACTCTATTAATAACATTTCCGGTTTTCAGGTCATAAGAAGTTAATCTATATTCCTTGTATCCTGAGGTCTGCCGGAAACCGCCTTTATCGGATTTCGAAGTTGCCTGAAATATCTCTTCTTTTGTCACAAGATAATTTTCATTATTTACTTTCATTATTATCGCTTCCTCAACATTATCTGCAGTATCTTTCATCACATCTTTCTTGAAGAAAAAACACCCGGAAAGATAAAGGGAAGATAAAATCAATAATATTAAAACTGATTTAACTTTTAACATGATTCGCAAATTTAGGTTATCAAAAACATAAATATTACACTACAAAAAGTCAAAGTAAATATTCTTAACATTAATTGCATAAAGATATGATAAATCACTAAACAATTTCAATTTATTTACGTATTATTAAGAAAAAAGAGAGATTATGAATTCCGGTAATGCAAATAATTCATCAGAAGATCCGGGTTTAAGAAAGACCATCAAAAAAGATTTAAAGGAAGGCGATTTTTACCGGACGCTGAGCAGAGATATTAAGGAAATCAGAGAGTTTTACATTTCTCAGGATAAGAAAAAACGCCTTTCCGAAATGAAATCAATTAAACGTGGTTTCTTTCTGGTCTGGTGGATTCTTAAAAGTATGATTCTTAAACTCACACCGGTAAGGCGGATTCTTCTGCTAATTGGAATAATATTATCTTTTGGCGTTGTTACAGTTTCAAATCCCGATAGTGATACAAATTCAAGATTTGAATTAAATGTTATCGGCGGCGGTCTGATACTTTTGGTTCTTATGCTTGAACTGAAAGATAAACTCCTCGCCCGGGACGAACTCGAAGCGGGCAGGAAAGTTCAAAGTGCATTACAGCCTGAAGAGAGCCCGGTATTTGAGGGTTGGTCTCTTTGCTTATTGACACGACCCGCAAATGAAGTGTGCGGAGACCTCGTGGACTTTATTAAAATTGATAAAGACCGTGCCTTTTTAGTTATGGCAGATGTTGCAGGAAAAGGGCTTAATGCGGCACTGCTTACTGCAAAATTGCAGTCAACCGTGAGAGCTTACATAGAAGAGAGCGAACCCATCGAACTTGTTTCTAAAGTTAATAATATTTTTTTCAGGGACAGCCTCAGGAATATTTTTGCATCGCTCATTTGCATTGAGATTTCTCATAACTCTGATGAGATAAGATTTGTAAATGCCGGGCACCTGCCGCCGGTAATATTGAATGATGAAGGCTTGAAAGAAATGCCGAAAGGTGAAACTGCTTTAGGGCTTGTAAAAGATATGAAATATACTCTGCATCAGCAATCTCTGAAAAGCGGAGATATTTTGATTGCATATTCTGATGGTGTGACAGAAGCAAGAAACGATGCAGGAAGTTTCTTCGGCTCAGAAAAATTTTTGAATTTATTACCTTCTTTGAAGCATCTATCCCCAAAAGAAATTGGGGATGCTATCATAGCTGATATAAATAAATTTTCCGGCGATACCCGCCCCAATGACGACATATCGTTGATTATTATAAAGAGAACATAGAAGTTAAGAAGTTACAGAAGTTAAAGAAGTTAAAGAAGTTAAGAAGTTAAAGAAGTTAAGAAGTTAAAGAAGTTAAGAAGTTAAAGAAGTTAAGAAGTTACAGAAGTTAAAGAAGTTAAAGAAGTTAAAGAAGTTAAGAAGTTACAGAAGTTACAGAAGTTAAGAAGTTAAAGAAGTTAAAGATTAGGACTTAACCGCAGAGAACGCAAAGATTTCGCGAAGGACGCAAAGAAGTTAAGAAGTTAAAGAAGTTAAAGAAGTTAAAGAAGTTAAAGAAGTTAAAGAAGTTAAAGAAGAGGACTTTACCGCAGAAGGCGCAAAGATTTCGCGAAGGACGCAAAGAAGTTAAGAAGTTACAGAAGTTAAGAAGTTAAAGAAGTTAAGAAGTTACAGAAGTTAAAGAAGTTAAAGAAGTTAAGAAGTTACAGAAGTTAAAGAAGTTAAAGAAGTTAAAGAAGTTAAAGAAGTTACAGAAGTTAAAGAAGTTAAAGAAGTTAAAGAAGAGGACTTTACCGCAGAAGGCGCAAAGTTTATCGCAAAGTCCACGAAGGAAAAACAAAATTCTTGTTGGTGACGCTGCGCTTAAACACCAACAAGGGCGAAAAATGTCATTCTGAGCGTAGCGAAGAATCTCAAAACCAGTTTGGAAATGAGATCCTTCGGTCACTTCGTTCCTCAGGATGACAGTAATCGGACAGGCTTGAAACTCACGAAGCTCATAGAAAAATTTCCTATGTTTTTTTAATTAAACTGTTTAATTTTCCAATAAGATATTTAAAATAAAAATTTACTATTTAAACCTAAGGGATGAAAACTTTAATACTTCTGTCAATTATCTTAGTTATTGTTTTAAAAGCACATTCTCAGGTAACCGGTATCGCCTCATATGATAATGCATATAAATATTATAATACGGGGGATTTTCAGAAAGCTATCTCTTATTATACTGAATATATTGCTTCGTATCCGGGTGATTCTAAAGCATATAATGAAAGGGGATTATGCTATGAAAATCTTGGTCAGTTTGATATAGCAGAGGAGAATTATTCAAATGCAATCAGTATTTCACAAAATAACTGGGAATATTATAATAACAGAGGTTATGCGCTTCTGAAAATGGGAAATACGGAAAGAGCCTTGAGTGACTTCAATCGGTCAATATTATTAAGTTCTCTGAAAAGCAACGGCTATGCGGGTAGAATGGAAACATATATCGCACTTGGAAATTATGACCTTGCCCTGAAAGACGTCAATTCTGCTATGAATTCCGATATCAATAACCCTTTTTATTTAATCAATCGGGCAATCATTTATTTATATCTTGAAGACACAATACGACTATTTCAGAGTATCGATACAATATTAACAATTAGTCCCTACAATTTCTTTTCGAAAATTAAACCCGAATATAAATTATTCAGCATTCGAAAGTTTTTTGATATGATAGAAAAATTAAGCGGTTTATTGACTGAGAATCCCGAAAACGCAGTTTTGTATTTCAGAAGAGGTTTTAATTTCTATATGATTCAAAAATTCGAACCGGCAAAAAATGATTTTGAAACATGCCTCAAATTACTGCCGGAGTCAGAAATTACTTTAATAAATTTTGCAAAAAGATTTATTGAAAATTGCAGTAAATACTAAATTAGCACTTAACTGCAAAGAAGTTAAAGAAGTTAAAGAAGTTAAAGATTAGGACATAACCGCAGAGGACGCAAAGATTTTCCACCTAGTCGGGCAGGCGCAAAGGTAAGCAGAGGATTTTCACAAAGTGCCACTGAGAAAAAAATTACTAATTACTAATTATTAATTATTAATTGTTCACTTGCTCATTGAATATGGTTTCGAATCTTTATCTGTTGCCCAGTATTTATTCGGCTCTGAACCCATTTCAAATATTAATTCACCTCCATTCATAATATCTCCATGACGTATAAATGCTTTATTCCATTTTTTTCCGTTTAAAGTAACTGACTGAATATAATAATTAGTTAGTGATAAATTATTTGCCTTAATGGTAAATATTTTATCTTCACCGACATTGATAACCGCTTTATTAAGTTTCGGTGTTCCGATTATATATTCTAGGCTTCCGGGGCAGACAGGATAAAATCCAAGCGAACTGAAAATATACCAGGCACTCATCTGTCCGCAATCCTCATTTCCGCAAATACCTTCGGGAGTATTATTAAAAAGATTGTTCATAATCAGATGAATTTTTTCCTGAGTCTTCCAGGGCGCTCCGGCATAATTGTAAAGATAAGCGATATGCTGGCTCGGCTCGTTTCCGTGCGCATACTGACCTATTAATCCCGCAATATCTTCAACACTTTTATATTTTTCATCATCTGTTTTGATAATAAAAAGAGAATCAAGTTTACTGATAAAATTCTCATCGCCTCCGTGCAGGTCAATCAATCCCTGAACATCCTGAGGTACATACCATGAATATTGCCAGGCATTGCCTTCCGTGTAGTCGCCTCCATATTTTGCAAACAACGGATCAAATGGTTCGTTCCAGCTTCCATCGGAGTTCTTTGCCCTCATAAATTTTGTTACCGGATCCCAAACATTTTTCCAGTTAGAAGCACGCTTGATATACTCATCATATAAATCATCATTCCCTATTGATTTAAACATCATTGCTATGCTCCAATCGTCATAAGCATATTCAAGTGTTTTAGAGGCACCTTCTTTTTCGATATCCTGTGCAACGTAACCATATTTCAAGTATTCTGGAATCCCGCCATAGCTTTTATTGTTAGCTGTTTTTATAACTGGTCCTAAAATATCTATACTCTTTATATTTACCAATAAACCTTTCAGATATGCATCCGCTATGACTGATACCGCATGATATCCTATCATGCACCAGGTCTCGTTTCCGTGGAAGCTCCAGACAGGAAGCATCTTAAACGGGCTCTGGTATTGATGGTGCAGCATTGATAGTACAATATCCCGGACGCGCTCTTGTTGTGTAATTGTGAACAAGGGATGAAGTGCACGGTATGTATCCCACAGTGAAAATATTGTATAGTTTGTAAAATTTTCATCCTGATAAATATTTCCGTCTATTCCTCTGTATTTGTGGTCATAGTCCATATAGATAACAGGGGAGAGAAGTGAATGATATACGGATGTATAAAAAATTTGCTTTTCTTTTTCAGGTGCTTCGATCAAATACTTGTTTAATTCTTTTTGCCACAGTTCATTTGCTTCTATCCTTACTTTACCAAAATCCCAGGACGGACACTCTAAAAGATTATTCAGTGCCCCTTCTGTACTTGTTGCTGAAATTGATATTTTTAATTTCAGTTCATTATTTGTTAAAGTAGAAAAATTAAAATATGCTTTAAGTTTTCTCCCGAATTTATAAGGATAATTTACTACCCATTTTTCCCTGTTGCCAAATCCTTTATAAGTGAAATCCTCATCATCAACTAATCCATAACTTACAACCGGTTCTGAAAACTTCATAATGAAAAATACTTTCCTGTCAGCAGCCCAGCCCTTTGTTTGCCTGTAACCGGAAATTGTATAATCATCTATAACGCGGACTTCAGACCAAATCACTTTACCGTCATAATTATAGATTGAGGATGTGAGATCAAGGATTAAGCGTCCATTATCTGCAGAAGGAAATGTAAATTTGTAAAAGGCAACTCTTTCCGTTGCTGTCATTTCAGCTTTAATATTATATTTTTTCAGCATCACTCCGTAATATCCCGGCTCTGCCCATTCTTCATTTTTTGAAATCAAAGAACGGTATCCTTCATCAGGGTTTTCTCTTGTTCCTGCATCAAGATTCAATGCACCTGTCGTTGGCATTATCAAAATATCTCCCATATCAGAATGCCCTGTGCCGCTGAAATGAGTCTGACTGAAACCGATGATAGAGCTATCCCCATACTGATAACCTGCACACCACGGAAATGCATTCTTGTTAAAATCCGGAAGGTGAGTATCAGGACTCGGCTGAACCATACCGAAAGGAACCGTTGCACCGGGATAGCAATGCCCCTCTCCGCCCGTTCCTATAAACGGATTGACATATTTAGTCAGGTCTTCCTGAGCCGATAGAGAATATGTAAATACAATTGCGAATATTATGGTAAGAATAATTTTCATATCAAATGAATTAAATAATTAGTTCAAAATTAATCATTTAAAGATTATAATTCTTTATAATAAATTTTATTCAAAAGTCCATCCCTCATTGCGTGTTCAATTTTGGCTAAAGCCACATTTGTGTTTGTTTTTACCCCGTCGTAAACGACGGGGTAACTAAAAAACGTTTACATTTTTATTCAAATATTGATGAATTCAGTTTAGGCTAAATCCTGTTTCATTTTGAAATCATACCCCACCGTAAACGGTGGGGGAAATAAAAATTACCCTATCGTTTACAAGGTGGTAACTGAAAAACTCTTATTTTTTTCTTTAATTACCCCGTCGTTAACGAGACTTTTTGTCAATTCTTTAATTACCCCGTCGTTTACGACGGGGACAGATAAAACGACCCATTTTTGGGCTTCAGCCCAAACTATTATAAGTATATTTCATGTTTTATCACACTATCTCAATAAAAGGGAAAGAAATTTTGATGATATTTTTATTTAAATACGTTTTAAAAGTTGACTAATTTTTACCTTCCAAGAAAAATATTACCATTGAATATTTATTCTAATTTGAAGAAGTTGCTATTACCAATGATTAACTATAACAACTAAAATGATGGAAAAAATTATTGAAATCATCTTCGAATTAAAATCCAGCTGCAATGAAAAGGAACTTCTTATCAGAAATAAACTTAAACTTTCCCCGGCGGAATTCAGAGGTGTCCTGGTACTAACCCCCGGAACCATAAATCCCTGTAAAAAACTTTGCAGTAAAATGGGTTTATCTGCTTCCCGTGGAAGCAGAGTGGTGGAAAAATTGATGAAAAATGGTTATCTGAAGGAGGTTAAAAATAATATTGACAGAAGAGTTATGAATATTACACTTACTGTAAAAGGCATCAAAACACACGGGAAAATAACCTCTATGCTCAATGATTGCGAAAAGGAAATATCAAAAAAAATCTCACGTTCGGAGAGAAGTTCCCTGGTGAATTCATTATCAAAAATAAAAGATGTGCTCGCATATAAATAAAAAGTTTTATTAAATTAATTTTAACCGATATTTATGAAAAAAATTGTAATTCTCGGCGCCGGTACTGCAGGAACAATGATGTTAAATAAACTATATAATTCATTGGATATGAATGAATGGCATATTACGATAGTTGATCAGTTCGAATCCCACTATTACCAGCCGGGTTTTTTATTTATTCCATTTGGAGTTTATACAAGAAAAGATGTAGTGAAACCAAAAAGGGATTTTTTCCCATCCGGAACCGATATTATAATGTCTGAAATAGATAAAATAGAACCTGATAAAAATCGTGTCCTTTTGAAAAATAATGTAGTTCTTACTTATGACTATCTGATAATTGCTACTGGATCAAAAATAAAGCCCGAAGAAACCGACGGAATGAAGGACGCACTCTGGTACCAAAGCATATTTGATTTCTATACTATAGATGGTGCTTGCGCTCTCGCTGCATTCTTCAAGCAATGGAAAGGCGGAAAACTTGTAATCAGTATAACGGAAATGCCTATAAAATGCCCCGTTGCACCGCTTGAGTTCGCTTTTCTGGCAGACTGGTATTTCACAGAAAAAGGAATCAGGGATAAAGTGGATATTCATTTCGTGACTCCCTTGCCCGGTGCCTTCACTAAACCGAGAGCATCAGGAATCCTTGGCGATTTTCTCTCGAAGAAAAATATTAAACTTTCAACAGAATTCAGTATTGGCAGGGTTGATAATGAAACAAAAGAAATCATTTCCTGGGATGAGAGGAAAATTCCGTTTGATGTACTTGTAACCATTCCTACTAATATGGGTGATGAATCTATTGCCCGTAGCGGAATGGGGGATGAATTTAATTTTGTTCCCACGGATAAAGAAACTCTCCGTTCAAAAAAATTCGAGAATATTTTTGTAATTGGAGATGCTACAGATTTGCCGAGTTCTAAAGCCGGTTCTGTTGCACACTTCCAATCGGATATTTTACTTGAAAATTTCCTGGCTGCGGTTGAAAACCGTGAAATGACAGCTAAGTTCGATGGTCACGCCAATTGCTTTATCGAGTCCGGTTTCGGAAAAGGTATTTTGATTGATTTTAATTATGACACAGAGCCGCTCCCCGGGAGATTCCCATTACCGGGTATAGGTCCTTTCTCCTTACTGGAAGAAACTAAAATGAACCATTACGGTAAATTGATGTTCAGGTGGACTTATTGGAACTTCCTGCTGAAAGGACTCGAATTACCAATTGAATCTAATATGTCAATGGCAGGAAAGAGGTTATAAATATGGAAGAGCAAAATATTCAATCGCAGATTGATTCAATAAACAAAAAGCTCGATATAATACTTGCTGAAATTGAACTTCAGAGCAGGCATCGCCGTGAAATGGAAGATCTTAAAGATGATTTAATGAGAGTAGGGAAGGATGTTTATGACAGTGCTCTTATTGAATTCGAAGAAGTTCACGACCAGTTAAAGACCGGCGATATTTTTTATCTTTTTAAAAAGCTTCTTAGGAATATAAATAATATAACGAAGACCTTTGAACAACTTGAGAATTTTAAAGGGTTCATTCAGGATTTCAGTCCGGTTTCGCGTGAACTCTTTCTTGATTTTATGAATAAGTTAAACGAGTTTGACAAGAAAGGATATTTCGAATTTTTAAGAGAGATATCGAAGATTTCAGATAATATAGTTACTTCGTTTTCAGCAGAAGATGTAAAGAATCTCGGTAATAATGTTGTAACTATCCTGAATACCGTAAAAAGTCTTACACAGCCGGATATGCTGCATGCAATCAATAACGCCGTCAGTGTTTATAAAAATCTTGATATAGATGTTTCGGAAAAAGTATCATTATTTTCATTAATTAAGGAATTGAATAATCCCGAATTTAAAAAAGGGCTTTTATTCGCTGTCAAATTTCTGAAAAATATTGCAGCAACGCAGGAACAAAAAGATAAATTAATTTCAAATAAATAACTTCTAAAATAATAAAGGAGAAACTTTTATGTCTTCATTAGAAATAGCAGGAAAAACAATTGAACTCGATGCTGACGGTCACATTGCCAATAAAGCTGACTGGGATGAAAATCTGGCAAAAGAATTAGCAAAACTCGAAGGTATCAATGAACTGACAGAACGTCACTGGCTCGTGTTGAATTTTATGAGAAAAGAGTTTGCAGCAAAGGGAGATGCGCCCTCGATAAGAAAACTAACGAAAGAAAGCGGAGTATCTACGAAAGAACTTTATGAATTATTTCCCGGTGGACCTGCAAAAAAAGCAGCAAAAATAGCAGGCTTACCTAAACCAAAGGGTTGTATTTAAAAATTAAAGGAGAATAATTATGTCAGAAATAAAATATGAACCGGTTAAAAAAGTTTCTATAATTGTATCCAGAGGTTCACTGGATGGTATCTATCCCGGACTCATTATGGCAAACGGAGCCAGGATGGAAGGAATAGAAGCAACATTATTTTTTACATTCTTCGGCTTGCACGCAATAATTGAAAAAAAGATGGATAAAATAAAAATTGCGACCGTAGGTAATCCCGCTATGTGCGTTCCGTCTGCAATGGGACCCGGTTTGCCGACCTGGATGGGTTCAATTCCCGGTATGTCCTGGTTTGCAACAGGTATGATGAAAAAAGAAATGGAGAAAATAGACATTCCACCGGTGAGGGAATTTATTGAAATGTGCAGTGATGCCGGAGTTGAGTTATATGCATGCAAAGCAACAGTGGATATGTTTCATTTGACCAGGAAAGATTTTTGTCCTCAGGTTAAAGATATTATTTCGGTCGGACAGTTTTATGAAAAATCCGCCGGAGCACAGATAATATTTACATAAGAAAATAATTTGATTCTAACAGCCGCCTAATGTTCGTTTTGTCTCGTTCTTTTTTGGTGCTTGTTTTAGTTTATTTGTCTCTATTAGTTTCGGAATAACTTTACTTGCTTTTTCTCTAAATGCGTAAGTATCGGCTTCTTGCTTCGTATTTCTTGTTAAGGGATTTTTAAAATCAAGTATGTTTTCCTTGAAATTATTAAATCCTCCGGGAATAACATATATTTCATCAAATCCAAGTCTGTCTGCAATAAAAGAGGCTTTCTTTTCGGTAACAATATCATTAGCAATGAATATTCGTTTTTTATGATTTATGAGGAGCATTTGAGTAACATCTTTTGTAAACATATTTTCAATAGTCAAATTTACCGAATTAGGTAAATTAATTTCTTTGAATTGCTCGGGAGTGCGGAAATCTATTATCTGGATATTTTGATCATCATCCATTATTCTAAAAGCGAGCTCATCAATAGACATTTCCTTAGGCTTGTAAGAAGATAATTCTTTATCATCCGAAGATTGTTTAATGATTTGCTCCTGTCTGTTCGGTAAAGCAAAAGCTGATAATCCAATAAAAATTGCTATTACAGCAAGACTTGCATAAAGTTTAGTATGCTGAAAATCAGGATTCTTCTTTCCGGAAACTTTTTCCTCAATTTTTGTCGTAACTATGAAAGCAAATACAGCGACAAAGGTAAGAAGAAATGCGAACAACGCTTGAGACATTCCCATTATTTCAAAAATCTTTGGAGAGCCCCAGTTGCCGGCTTTATACAGACCTTCAAACAGAGGATAACCTTCTGCAAAAACATATACACCCAGAAAAGACCCGCCAACGAAAATCATTGCATCTATTTTGCCGATGCCTGCCGCGCATACGCTTGTTCCGGGGCAAAATCCTCCGACAACAAATCCAAGTCCCATTATAAGTCCACCGACAATTGCCGACCATATAAAAGTTGGATTAATATAAATCAAATTCAAATCGAGCATTCCAAAATGTCCGAGAGCGATTACCCCTATCATTGCAGTAACTCCTGCTGTAAAAAAAACTCTCAGAACGGTGAAATCGTATCCGTAAAATAAACCCACAAGTTTTTTGGAAGTTGAAAAACCTGCTTGCTCTAATATAAATCCAAATGCGATTCCAATGAGTATTGCTACTATAAAGTTTAATTCATTACCGATTATATCAGGAACTAATGGCGCCATTTTGTTTTCCTTTCTTTTATATCCATAGTTTTCTAAAAAAATAAGCAAAAGCATAAGCACCGCCAAAAATTGCAATCATAGTAATTATGCCTCCTGCTGATAGAACACCCATCCCGCTCAAAGCCGCTCCGCTTGTGCAGCCTCTTCCAAGTTGAGCACCGAATCCAAACAATGCTCCGCCAAGAAGTGCAGTGATGATTCTGATTCTGTTCGTAACTTTTGGTGAATGTTCTAAAGTAAATTTAAGTCTGTTCGAAATAAGTCCTGATAAAAACGCACCAATAACCACACCTATTATTTCAAATACAAGCCAGTTTTTCAAAGGATTTCCGGAATGTTCCTCGAAATATTCCGTATAGAAATGAGTATTTCCTGTATGTGTTGGAGCAATAGTATTTACAATTGCTACCACACCGCTTTTTACTGCACCGCTTGCCCCGAGTCCTCTGCCTGTGATAAAAATAGTTATAAGCAGTAATAATCCGAGCAAAAATCCTGCAAGGTACGGATTCATATATTTTGTTTCACTCATATATATTTAATTATGCTTTTATATTTTTGTATTTGATTCTAATTCAAATTCAGAAGTTTTATCCTGTGTTTCAGTAATTCCGATATCTTCTTTTTTTTCTGTTTTATGATCTTCAATATCTTCATAACCTGTTATCATAGCTTTGAGATTTGATGTAATCGTGCTACCCGTAGTAATTAAATAAAGATGTACAATTATAAAAGCCAATAGCAAAAAAGCACCGGCAGTGTGAATAATTGCAATCGGTTCAAGTGAACTTATACGTAAACCTTCTATACCGGATTGCTGTGGATATCTGTAATTCATATATAGTAAACCTGATAATACCATAATAGGAATTACAAGAATTTTTAATCCAAGATAAACAAGTTTTTGCAAAGGATTAAGTTTACTCAAAACAGTTTTTTTAGTGGGATGAGGGGCATCTCTGAAAATTCCAAATAGATAATAATTTATTTGAGCTTTAAGATGAGTTACAGTAGGCACATATTGTCTCCATTCTCCGGTAGAAAAATGCCAGAATATTGCAAACACAATCAAAATTATGAATGCATAAGCAGCAATTTTATGGTAATTCACCGCGTTTTCATACCCAAAGAATATAAATGAACCATGAATTTCAAAACCGGTTGCTGCGAGAAAAAATATTAAAAACGCTTGCATCCAATGCCAGAAGCGTTCAAAACTTCTATAAATATATACTTTTGTCAGCATTATTTTTTATTATTTTTTTTCTTGATGAGTAAACTCTAATTGCTCCATGTAAAACGATACCAATAATTGAAATTAATAGTATTCCTTTACCTGAAAAATCTATGAACGGACTATAGTCTCTACCCGGCATGTAGAAATCTTTTAAAGATGCCAGCCTGCTATCGTTTCTCGTATGACATTCGACACACTTCACCGATTTACTTTTTGATGAAACCATATGATTTACCGGCCAGTACATTTCTGAATTTATGAAAGAAACATTACCGCTGAATGGCAAATTGACATCTTTCATCCCTACTTCTGAAGCCCGTACCCAGTCAAAATCTTGCCATAATGCACCTTCACCTTTTGAATCAGCAAATAATTTGGGTTGAATCAATATTTTGTTAACAGGGTCATATGGTTGTTTTGCTCTATGAATTTTTACAGGGATAATTTTAGATTCCTTGTCCTTGTAAGAACCGTTTAGAGTATTGAGTTTCAGAGGCGTGGATGTATCTGTTACTATATCTCCGAGAAGATAATGCCCTGCAGTACCATTAAACCAGACATAATCAGGCTTTAAATTCCTACCCCATTTAAACGAACCTTTAATTGATAAATAAGTGTGATTACCTAAAGAATCATCTTCTTCAAACGGTTCACCATTTTTTAATCTCCCTGCAGTTGACCAATCCCATTCGGTTTTAGTTGAATTGACTTTTGCGTAGACTGGAATGTGGCAGGTCTGGCAGGCAACTTTAAGTGTGTGTTCATTTAATATTTCTTCTTTATGGGGAGTTTCAGTGTGGCATTGTTCACAAGTTGACCTGTTTCTATTCATTGATGATAGGGAATATACTTTTCCGAGCATAACATGTTTTTCGGTCTTATGGCAGGCAGTACAGGCAAGGTTAGGTCCGTCTGTTGCCATATGAACATCTATATCTTTTGTAGGCTCAAACATAGATTTCTCTAAATCACCGTGCTTAACATTATTTCCGCCGCCGCCGAAAAAGTGACATACACCGCAATTAGTGCGTTTTGGATTTCCGATTTTTCTCGCAATATTACCAAAATCTATTGTTAAATCCGGAATACCGCCTTTTTCATTTGCTTTAATGTATGTTTCGGTATTATCGTGGCAGACCATACAATCAATATTTTTCTCATCTGTATAGCCATTTAGTTTATCAGTAATACCGAAGCCAATGTGACATTTAGCACAGCTCTTTTCGTTTCCCTGAACACCTATACAAAAATTATTTATTGCATTTTTCTTGCCTATTGAAACTATTCCGCGTCCTTCGATATACTCTTGCCGTTCCCAGTTCCAGTGGTTTGATTGCATCACTTGTTTATCACTTTCGTTATGACAACTGAGACAGGCTTGAGTTACTTCCTGAGGTGTTGTGAAGTTTTTATTTAAAATTTCAAATTTGGAGTGATCAACGGAAGGTTTCTCTTCCTTTGTGTATTTATATTTCAATTCCACCAATCTATCCGGCTCGACATTTCTGGATTTAAGAAAAGTGATAGTTCCGATCACAGTGAGTGTCAAAAGAACTAATACTAAAACAATTTTTCTCATAAAATATTATTATTAAATACTCTTTATAGTATAAACTATTTGTTTTTTATCCATTTTTTAAATGACTCAACTATTATAGCAAGCGATTTATTCAATAATTCTTTCTCTTTATCGTCGATATGCTTTAAAATTCCTTTGTGAAAATTAATATGACTGGTATAAACGTTCTTAATATATTCTTTGCTTTTTTTTGACATAAAAATCGTGACGTTTCTTTTATCTTCGGAGTTGACTTTTTTTATTATTAAGTTTTTTTTCTCTAAAGAGCCTACTAAATGGGTTATCCTACCGGGTGTCAGGTTCAACAACTCGCATAATTCTTTTATTGCATAAGGATTCTTGAAAACGAATAATTTTAAAAGTCTGAATTCACCGGGTGATAAATTAAAACTCGAAGCAAAATGCTCTTCTTTAATATTGCACATTCTGGTTAAATCACATAATAACTCTGCCGTGACTTCAACAAAGTTTTTTGAATTTGATTTATTTTTCAATGGAATCATATTGTTTTATACCCTAAAGTAATAAAATTAAATTTAAAAATAAATTGAATAATAGAGTTATCCAAAAAAAATAAAAACAGACGAAAAGGTGCGGTTGATTAATGGCTGATAACCGATAATATTTTTACCAAATATAAAATTTAAGGATTATAATATATCTTGAAAGTCAAATTACTAAATCATAGATTTTTTTACGCTATTAAAATTAGAATAATTATCAAATATTTTAAGTATGAATATCTGTGAAGATCTGATTATGCAGAAGATAAAAAGCGCTTCTGTGGTTATTTTTTAATTTATGAAAGAATTTTGGGATAAACGTTATTCGGATCCGGAATATGTCTATGGTAAACAACCGAATGAGTATTTTAGCAAAGTGCTTGATGGACTTAAACCTGGTAAATTACTGCTTCCCGGCGAGGGTGAGGGAAGAAATGCAATTTATGCTGCAAAAAAAGGCTGGGAAGTTACAGCAATCGACTTTAGTTTACAAGCGAAAGAAAAAGCAATAAAATTTGCTTCAGAAAATAATGTTGAGATAGATTATATTGTTACATCTATTGAAAATTATTCTTTTCCGGAAAGGGAATTTGACGCTGCGGCTCTGATATATGCACATTTCCCTCCGGATATACGTGAAAAGATTCATACTTCAATTGCAAAGTCTTTAAGACCCGGAGGAACACTGATAATTGAAGCATTCAGTAAAAAGCAAATCTACAATAATACAGGTGGACCGAAAGAACTTTTTTTACTTTATGAAATAGAAGAACTTAGGAATGATTTCAGAGATTTAATTATTGAAGAATCACAGGAATTTAAAATAGAACTCACGGAAGGTAAATATCACAAAGGTATAGCGGATATTATCCGGCTAAAGGCAAAATCAAGATTTTAATATAATTATTTTTGCAATAATATCAGGTGGCTCGTTTTTGGCGAATTTTTCAATTCCTGAAGAACTTTAAAATTTGTTTTGTTTATAATTCCATTTATCCCGCCGTTTCGAATATATGTTTTGAAATTTCTGTAATGGTCTTTTCCCGCCAGGAACTCAACAATGATGTTAATTGTATTGATGAATCCATTTCCCGTGAGTGAAAAATAATCACCGATAATAATTTTATTTGCAACCTGAGCCATCTCTTCTAATAGATTAACTCTTTCGCTTTCATCGACCTCGTGAATAACGTAAGTCATAACAGCGTAATCGAAATGTTCTTTACCGTCAGAGATTATTTCACTCAAACTTTTATGCGTAAACGATATTTTTGAATCCGGGTTTTTTGAAAGTGTTAAATTTGCCCGCTCAATATTTTTTTCAGAAAGGTCGATTCCCAAAATCCGGTTACATTTATTTAAAAGAGTGAAAGATAACCTCCCCGTTCCACAACCAATATCAATTATTCTTGAGTCCGGATTGATAATGTTGTTTATTTGCCCGAACAGTTTGTCCTGGTTCGGAGCAATAAATTTATCATAAAACCAGCCGTCGTACCAATGTTCCTTATTCTTTGCCATAGATTAAATTTATTATGATGCTTGATTTTAATTATAAATAGTATCGGTCACATTTTCTATGAGTTAAGTTAGTCACTTAAGCTTTAAAAATTTGCAATATTTCTGATAATTTTTTGTATTTAGATGGAATGATTACAGTCTGAATATTATGTTTGTTGAGTATCTTCTTTACGGTAATACCATAATTTCTTGATATCACTATTTCTACTCCTTTTTCAATTAAATATGATACAGCTTTTTTTCCGGAACCTTTCAATAAATCATAACCGGGATTTAATACAAACTCAATTATGTCCGGGTTTTCTTCAACAAAGCAAAAGTATTTTGCCTTGCCAAAACAATCTTCGAGGGGTGAATTTATATTATCTTCTTTTACGGTTATAGCTTTCATTTATGTTTTATTCAGGGTTTACTATTTTAATATGATCACTGCTTTTACAAAGAGGGCAAAATTCGTTCTTTGCTTTACCAACAATATTATAAATACATTCACAGTTCTGACACTTATACCAATCATCACTAAAATAAATATTTACTCCCGAGAGTTTTAAGGTTCTTTTTTCAACAAGAGATGTTGATATTTTTACTCTTGCCCTTTTATATATCCTTGTGAATGTCGGTCTGGATATATGCATTAACTTTGCTGCCCGGGATTGATTTAAGCCTTCATAGTCAATTAATTTTATAGCTTCATATTCTTCTGCAAAAAATAAGATATTATTGACATCGGAACTATCTTTTCCAGCTGGGAAAAAACTTACCTCAGAATACGGAGCTAATATTTTTCTTTGTTTAATCGGTCTTGGCATATTTAAAAAGTAAAAAATTTTTCTTAATAATAAATTCTAAAATATTACCTTTATGGTAATAGAACAGCAGCGGATATTACTGAAGTCCACAATCCATTTTTATCTCCTTCTGCAGTTTGAGTTATATTGAAAGTTTTTACAATTTTGCTGGACATTTTAAAAACCTGTTCCCTTTCATTCCAGTCAGTATCGGAGTCAAATTCAACTCCGAGAGTTGTAGCGAGCATTTGAGCGGCTAAATCTTCAGCGTAATCACCGCATAATTTTTCTTTGACACCATACGGATGGTATTCAGATAAATAACCATACTGCAAATTATCCGAAGGAATCGCAACGCCTATGGAAGCAGCAATCAAACGGTTTGGTTCATTTGTAAAATTTCTTGCCATAACTGCAAAAGTAATTTGTCCGGGTGAAATTTCTTTTAAGCCTTCCTCTCTGCTTAACCGTTTACAGCCGGGTGGGAATATGCTGCTCACCATAACAAGGTTACAGATTTCTATTCCCGCATTGCGTAATGCTGCTTCAAAAGAGGTCAGGTAATCTTTATGTTTACCAACCCCTTTTGTAAAAAATATTTTTTTAGGTACGAACAATTATTTTTTAATGATGATGCTCTTTACATTGTTTGTTGGGATCACTTTCAAGTTTATCATCTAAAAACAATTTTACTGCTTTTTCGGCTTCCATTTATTCTGTAAAAATTGTCTGAATACCATTTGACTTCAAATCATCAATTAATCCCGGACCCCCCGAACAGCAAAAAAGATAATTACAATCTTTTAACCCGTCGATAATTCCTCCATGTCTACCGGCTCCATGATGTTCGTGATTATGATGTTCGTGTTGATGGTTTTCTGTTTTGTGAATTGTGAAAGAATTTAATCTTTTTTCGACGTTTGTAATTTCTTTATTGTTGACATCGAAAACTATAAACATTTCACATCTTCCAACGTGTCCGGTTAAGTTTGTTCCGTCATCTGATGCTACTGCTATTTTCATTTGATTTTTATTTTAATTTGATTAAATTGTTATGAACATATGCTCATAACAAAATTATAAAAAATTATTCTTTAAGTCAAGAGATAAAGTAAACATAAAAATCAAACATTAATAAAATGTATCACAAAAATATTCTTGGATTGATAGGAAATACACCTCTTGTGAAAATTAATAATTTAACAAAAGGAATCAAAGCGACAGTACTTGCTAAAATTGAGTTTATGAATCCCGGGGGGAGCGTAAAGGATAGGGTAGGGCTTGCAATGATAGAAGATGCCGAAGTAAAAGGATTATTGAAACCCGGCTATACTATAGTAGAAGCAACCAGCGGTAATACCGGAATTGGTCTCGCATTAGCGGGTAGAGTAAAAGGGTATAGAGTAATACTTGTTATGACGGATAAAATCGGTCAGGAAAAAAGAAATTACTTAAAAGCACTTAGAGCAGAAGTTGTAATCGTTCCTAAGGAAGCCACTCCTGACTCTCCTGATTATTATAGAAATAAAGCAAAAACCCTTGCACAGGAAATACCTAATGCTATAAATTTAAATCAATATGCAAATGAATCAAATCCGCTAAGCCATTATTTAGGAACAGGTGCTGAAATTTGGAAAGGAACAGGCGGTAAGATAACACATTTTGTATGCGGAGTAGGAACTGCAGGTACTATAACCGGAGTTTCAAAATATTTAAAAGAAAAAAAACCGTGTATCAAAGTAATAGGTTCTGACCCTGTTGGTTCAAATTTCAAAAGATACAAAGATACGGGTGAAATAGGCGAAACTACATTACACCAGATAGAAGGTCTCGGAACTGATATCATTCCACCAATCACGGATTTTCATTACGTGGATGAAATTGTAAGCGTTAAAGATTCTGATTCTATAAGTATGTGTAAAAGACTTTCACTCGAAGAAGGTATCTTTTGCGGAGCCTCATCCGGCACAGCCGCTTATGTTGCTCTGGAAGTCGCAAAAAAACTCGATGAGAAAAGTTTAGTTGTCTTTATTGTATGCGATACAGGAGAACGGTATTTATCAAAATATTATAATGATGATTGGTTAAAAGAACACAATTTATAAATTACTTAAATATTTAGATTTTATTTAATTTTTTAAAATTTATTAACTCTACAACTATAAAATATATGAATACAGAAAAACTTGGTTTTAATTCAAAACTTATTCACGGTGGTGGATACAAAGATAAATATGGTGCAGTAAATGTTCCAATTTATCAATCTTCAACATTCAAATTTGATAGCGCCGAAGAAGGTGCAAAATGTTTTAATGGTGAAAGTGATGGATATATTTATACACGTCTTGGAAACCCAACTATCAAAGTTTTGGAAAATATAATTGCAGACCTCGAAAAAGGATTTGGTGGTATAGGGACAAGTTCAGGAATGGGAGCTGTAAATACAGTGTATATGGGATTGCTAAGTCAGGGTGACCATATTATCAGTTCCGATGCAGTGTATGGACCATCGAGAGTAGTAATTGAAGAACATTATTCCCGTTTCGGAATAGAATCGACATATGTTAACACATCCGATATCGATAACATTAAAAAAGCAATTAAACCGAATACAAAAGTTTTGTATTTAGAAACACCCGCAAATCCTACTATCGAAATATCAGATTTAAAAGCTTGTGTCGAATTGGCAAAATCTCACAATATATTGGTAGTGGTGGATAATACATTTTCGAGCCCGTATTTACAAAGACCAATAGAGTTTGGAGCAGATGTAGTTTTACATTCCTTAACGAAATTCATTAATGGTCATGCAGATATTGTTGGTGGAATAATTGTTGCTAAAGATGAATTATTATATAAAAAACTTCGTTCGATGATGATTAATCTCGGCTGTAATATGGACCCGCATCAGGCTTATTTGGTTATAAGAGGTTTGAAAACCCTGGGAATCAGAATTGATAGAGCTCAGGAAAATGCAATAAAAATTGCTGAATTTCTTGAAAAGCACCCGAAAGTAGAATGGGTAAAGTATCCCGGTTTAAAATCACACCCGCAGCACGAACTTGCTAAAAAGCAAATGGATGGGTTCGGTTCTATGATTAGTTTTGGATTAAAAGGTGGATTTGAAGCGGGAAAGAAGTTAATGAATAATGTACAAATTGCTATACTAGCCGTTTCGTTGGGTGGTGTAGAATCTCTTATTGAACATCCTGCTTCAATGACTCATTCGAAAGTTTCGCAGAAAGATAAAATAAAAGCAGGTATAACGGATGGTCTTGTAAGATATTCTGCGGGAATAGAAAATGTTGAAGATTTAATCGGGGATCTTGAACAAGCATTATCAAAGATATAATCAAACAAATATTTGTAATACAAAAATTAAAAATTAAATATAGGAGTAATTAAAATGAAAGTAGCAATTCCCACACATTCAGGAAATGTCGATGACCATTTTGGTCATTGTAAGTATTTTATGATTTATACAGTAAATGATAATAAAGAAATTATCAATGAAGAGTTAGTTGCCTCATCAAATGGCTGCGGATGTAAATCTGATATCGTCGAAAAATTATCCGATGCCGGTGTTAAAGTAATGCTTGCAGGAAATATCGGCGGCGGAGCCGTTAATAAGTTAAGTGGCAATGGTATTGCAATAGTTAGAGGCTGTTCCGGTGATATAAAAAATGTCTTAAATGAATGGTTAAAAGGAAATATTAAAGATAATGGTGAATTATGTGCAGAGCATGAACATCATCATAGTCATGAACATCAACACCATAATGAGGAATAAAATTATTTTAGTTTTATAATATAATTTCACTCATATAGTTTATAGTTGCTTCGTGTTAATTCTTTTTTTTTTAACACTATAATATAAAGCATTTATTACTCAAATAAGATTTTTTTTGAATAACCACTGTAATAATTAATATTACAGTGGTTGTAAAATGTGAAATGAATAGAATTTTAATTTTATACTAATTACTTCTCCAGCAATTTCCCCTGCCGTTTCCATTTCCGTTTCTCCAGCCATTTCCATTACCATTTCTCCATCCTTTTCCTCTGCCTTTACTATTTCCCCATTTCGGAACACCGTTGTCATCTGCTAATGTTATTTTGTTCCCGTTTTGTTCTATTGTAAAAGGATATATATGATAGTCACCATTAATTGTTTTTACATTTCCTTTAATCGTTGCATAGGATAGCAATAAGCTGTAATTATTATCATTCCAAAACCAGATTGGACCGAGATGTATCTTATAGTATGTGCCGTTATCAGCTACCATGTAACTTGTCGGACGCGAATTATCATAAATTGTACCGGAAATTGTTTGAACATTCTCGTTGCTCCACTGATTATTTGCTCTTTGTGCAAAAGAGGCGGTAGCAAGAATTAAGATTACTATTGTTAAAAATAGTTTTTTCATTTTTATATTTTTTAAATTATAAAAAACCCTTTTACTGTTTATAGTACAATAAACGTGCCATTGATTATATGGCTTTTTATGGGTCAAAACACTATTCCTATAATTCATTTCGGAAAATTCTGCCGATATTCGTCATTTTTGTCAGTTTATATCCTGAAAAGATATCAACAGGAATTACATAAGATAAAAAATAGTCGCTACTTTAGACTAAATTAAAAGGATTTATTTCCTCAACAATGCTAATCCTTCCTGAGCAGATGTATCATCCGGACTTATTAGTAAGACTTTATTGAAAAGCACTTCTGCTTCCCGTGTTTTACCAAGCTGATAATTACTCCATGCAAACATAAGCGAGCTGTAATAATCAAACGGATACATATTAACGACTTTTTCAAAACATTTATATGCCGCTTCATAATCAGGCTTGTAGTAATAAATCATCCCAAGCTTATAGTTAACTGAAGAATTATTTGGGTCGATAGAGAGTATTGAAATATACTGCTCTGCAACTTTTGTCCAGTCTTCGAATGCAGCGAGGGGAAGTACAATTCCGAGTTTTGCCTCAACTGAATAAGGCATCAGATTGATAGAAGTTTGATAATATTGAACAGATTCCTGATATTGTTTATTCTCATAATACAGCCAGCCCAGTCTTAAGTTAATTTCATAAATGTTTTTATCATAAACTTTATTCAATGAATTTATTGCGTCAGAAAACTGACCTTTTGATTCATACATATAACTTTCCTTAAAGGCGGTGATTAAATCATCACCGGTTGTTGATGCTCCGTTTTGTGCATTTATCTGGGATACAAATGCAAGAACAAATACGAAGAGCAAAACCTTGGATAGGGATTTTAGAATGTACATTTTATACCTCCGATTAATTTATGGTTTAAGTAATTTGTTGATTTAAAATTAAAATCTGTTGATGTATGGTTGATTGTTGTAAATTCCTGATTGTAGAGTTGATATCTTAATGAAAGCTCAATATTCATATTTAAAGGTAAAATTAAGTTTACTCCGAATCTGTTTGTAATTTTATCTGTATTATTAAAAACAACAAAAGTATTTGCTTCATTGAAATTTGTTATCGAACCAAAAGTATAATTAGCCTCAACCCATAATTTTTCCGCAATTTTTATACCGACTTTTTGATCAAAAATTCCTTTGCTTATAAAAACGTCTCCCCAGTATTTTTGAGAAAACATTATGAAATCTGAAACAGTATAAATATCAAGGTTGCCGGAGGGAAAGAAAATAATTTCAAAAGTATTTTGAAATTGAGTAGCTCTGTTTAAATTAGAAAAAGTATTAATTGAGCCAAGTTTAAATTTTCCTGTATACTTTGTTAATGAAAGCAAAGTAACGAAATCGTTTAATGTTTCACTACCTTTTGTAATTACAGGAGGAGGCTCAGGAAGAATATATTCATAATTAACATTTAATATATGAAATGCTGTTGTCATTTCGATCCCTTTTCCCAAATTAAATACCGAATTAATAAAATATTCATTCTGATTCGTTTTTAATGGAAACTCACTTGTGCCAAAATTTAAATCATTTACAAATTTAACATTATTTATAGAGATATTATTATATCCCTGAAAAATATGTATTCTATCCCCGATTAAATGATTTAAACTCAAATTAAAATAAGTTTGATTTTTCGTTAATGTATATTCTGAAGTAGGGTATGTAGGCAACGGACGACTTTTATTCTTTAAATTTGAATAATCTGAATTGAGTGTATAACCTGCTTCTGTATAAAAACCATTAAAGAAGTTTGGTTTTGTAATTTTTAATTTATTTCTTAATTTATTTGTAAATTTTGAAGCAAGCACCCTTGAATCGCTTTCCCTGCCGGAGAATAAATAAGAATAATACAAATATTCATTAGCCAAAGAATCGGAAGGAATAAAATATAATGCTTTTTCAAAATGCGGTATTGCGGACATATAATTCTTCGCCTGATAATATGCAATTCCGGCTCGCATCCTTAAATAATAGAAATCGACCCCGTTATTAATGGCATCATCTACAGCTTCTGTAAGCTCATCCCATTTTTCCGACATATATAGATTATATGTTTTCTCGTCTATCTTTTTAATATCAGATTTTATTTGTGCTGTCAATGAGAGAGGAACAATTAAAAAAATCAATATTAACTTTGTTATATGCATTTTGCTGTGATTATTTTATTTCCTTTGGTTATTTTAAAACCGCTGATATTTTTATTCGTTATAATTGTTTCGAATTCGATTGAATTAATTTTTTTTCTGAAAAATATTTTAGTTACTTCTGATTTTAGTTTTATTTCGGTTGGGTTAATTATTTCATCGATCTGATGGTATGATAACCTGTAATCAGAGCCAACAAACATAAAAAAGGGAGCAATAAAATCCTGTATAAACAATCCTGGTTTACTAAACACAAGATTAACTGCCAGGGAATCTGTAACTATGAGATCCTGATAATATCCGAGCGGTACCTTGTACGACCCGAGGAAAAAATAATAGAGTAAGGATTTTTTACTGCCCAAAAAATCATAGAAATAAAAAACTTTATCATCGTTTGCAAAATAAGCATAAGAGTTTGTATCTTTGCAATATATGTATGAATAATTATTAATATCTGTAAATACTTCCCATTCTACTAATTTCTTTTTTCCTTTCTGTTCAACTTCAAATATCATTTTTTGCCCGGGTATAAAATGATACCCGTTTTTTAAGATATTGCTGACTTCCATATTCGAAATTCTTTCGTTGACTTTAGGGATATCATACGTCAGGAATTCCAAACCGTTTTCTTTTTTAACAACATATTGCACAATAGGATAATCGATAGTTTTCCCTTCTATTATGGGTGTTGCCTGAAGTTGAAAGTGTAAATGCGGCTCCGGTGAACGCCCGGAACTTCCGCATAGAGCAATCATCTGTCCGGTTTTAACCCACTCTCCCTTTGCAACCTTAAATGAATTTGCTTTAAGATGGCTTAGTTTCGAGTAAAAATGATCTCCGTGCCTGATAATAATAGTGTTTCCCCAATTTTGTTCAATATTAACATCGCCAATAAGATTATCCGGAATACCATCTATAATTTCCTCAATATATCCGTCTGCCGGAGCAAGAACTGCTTTGTTGTAACAATAATAATTTTCAATATTACCGCCGGTATCCCCGTACGTTTTACCCTCACTATCTTTAATGACAAAATCCCATGCGTATTTCCAATCTCCTTTATGCGTGATTTCTCCTTTATGTCCCTGTGAAACATCCCAATAACCAAAGAAAGGAAGACTGATTGAATAATAAGTTTTCTTTTTAAATCTATAATTGTTATTTAGATAAGCATATAAATTCGATTCCGGACTGTTTCGTTGAATATAAACTTCAGATAATCCGGGAGACTTATTATACCTTAGTTTCAATGAATAAATAAAAAGCAGTGCTATAATGTTAAAAGGTAATGAATACATAAAAAGATGCCATACAGAGAATATATTTGTCAATCCTAAAAATAATATTACTGTAACGGGAGTTAATAGTATCGCCCATAAATATGTCTTTTTTGAGGGGACGAGGAAATACCCGCCTACTGCAATTGCGGTCAAAATAAAATTAAATCCGAATAAAGATAACGCTGATTCCGGAATGTTAACACTGATTAAATTAAAGAAAAAGTAAGCAGTATAAAACCCAATCAGAGAAAGCGAGAAAGCAATTCTTGAATGGTAAAGCAAACCTATTGCAATAATAATACCGGCTAATAAACTATACTGGAAAAATATTGCACCGAGCGAGGTAAAATATAACTTAATCCATGGGAAATAAATCAGGTCATTCCACCAAACGTAAGTTTTCAGAATATTTCCTCCGCCAAGGGAATATATATCATTCATTATATACAACCCCCTTTCGCTGAGTCTCAAATTTACTAAGGGTGATTCAAGCACAGAAACCCAGTATGCAATCAAAAAAGGAATGCTGAGAAAAGGTAAATTGTATTTTCCGAGAATGGCTTCGAAAGAAATAGTCAAAAATAATGTAAAGAGTGAAGCAAAAAAAATTAATAGAATAACATTTAAATCATACTGAAAATGGACACCAATTCCCAGACCTACAAGTAAACTGTTAAATGTATATAATCCTTTATATATTTTCTCTTTATTAAAACCTAATCTGTGAACGGCAATTAAAGAAATGATTATAGAAAAAACACCGCATATTCCCGCGAAAGGGTCTAAAAAAGTTATTAAAATCAGTATAATTGATAAAAATATATTATCTGAAAAAAGAATTATTGAATAACTGTTAAGTACAGATTTTATGTGATGTCTGATTGCTAATATCAATTCTTATTTTTTTTTAATGTTAAATGCTCAGGGGTTGATTCCAAAGCAACGATATCTTTATTTGTCTCATTCTTCCTTATTATGTGTACGTTGCTATTCTTATCTATTAAAACAACATTAGGTCTTAAAGTAATAAACTGCATCCATTGGGTCATATTATATGCTCCAATCCGGCTGACAACAACATTGTCGCCTCTTTTCATCGGTGGAAGCGAAATAGATTCCCGCAACTGGTCAATGTTCATGCATAAAGGTCCGTAAACACTAGTGGTTTCAAAATGTTGTGAAAAATCCTGAGCCGGGGTTATCTTATGTTCATACCAGAAAGAGGTGAAAAGTAAATTTACACCAAAATCCATAATTATAGAGTGTCTTCCGTCCGATAATTTTTTGTTTGCAATAACCGTTCCGAGTAAACTTCCCGCATCGTCAATTAATGCTCTTCCGGTCTCAAGAATGAGCAAAGGCATATGAGAGGGTTCAATCTGAGAATTTATGATTGCAGAACTGATAGCTTCGGCATAATCATCGAATGTGGGAGAAGTATCTATGCCCATATAATAAGAACCCTTTAAAGTGTTCTTTGAAGCAAAGCCTCCCCCCAGGTCAAGATAATTAATGTTATGATTAAATTTTTGTTTAATATTAGAAGCAAGATCTGCCAGTTTTGTCGCCGCAATAGTATAAGCTGACGCTGATAACATAAATGTTCCGATATGGCAGTGCAAACCTACGAGATCGAGTTTCTTACTTAGCATTATACGATTCAAAGCTTCCCATGCTTCTCCATTTTCATAATTAAAACCAAACCTGTCCCACATAGGATATACGCCGGTATCCATATTTACCCGGATAGCTACTTTTGGTTTCTTTGAATGTTTATCGGTAAGTGCTATTAGCGAATAAAGTTCATCAAAGTGGTCTATATGAATTGGTGAACCGTTTTTGATTGCCGTATTGAGGTCATCGTCTGTTTTATCCGGACCATTGAAGATAATTTTATTTCCATCAACACCGTTTGCAATTGCCTTATCATATTCGAAACGGGAAACGACTTCTGCCCACGAACCTTCCTGATGAAATACATTACAAACTGCATTCAGATAATTTGTTTTATAAGACCAAGCAAACTGAACTTTCGGGTATCGGGTCTCAAATGCACTTTTTGCATTATTGTATGTTTTACGAATTGTGGCTTCCGAAATTACAAAAAGGGGGGACCCGAATTCCTTAATTAAATCCTTTACAGGAACACCATCAATTTCAGTTATCGGTTCAAATTCGGTTTTCATTCCGAATTTATTTGATATTCCAATGTTTAATTTCTTTATTATAGGTCTCTCAAATTGCTGTTTTTTCATTACCAAAAAATGTTTTAATTTTTAAAAAAGTTATCCGGAAATGTTCCGGAATGATAATTATTTTTTTATAACTCTGCATAAAGAGTTAATTTCTCAAATTCCTTGATATCGCATATAAGGTCGTAAGAATATCTTATAAATAATTTTCCCGAACTGTATTTTTCGAATGGCACTACTTTCATTCCTAGTGCAAGTTTTACGAGAGCTTCCGGCAGATTTTGTCCTGCACCTACAGAGAGATAGACCCATGCGGGAAGCCTCGGATTAATTTCTATCAGATAATATTCATTATCTTTTGTTTTTATTAACTCCAGTTCCATACCTCCGCGCCATTTTGTTTTCCTGATAATATGATGCGTCAGTTCTGTCATTTTTTCGTCGTCAAGAGTAATTCCCGCCCATGCTTTTCCTTTATCTGTTATATATTGCTTCCTCATTGGAACTGCTCCTATCGTATGACCTTTTCCATCTCCAAGAGCAACAACATTTACTTCAGTGCCTTTTACGAATTCCTGAATAATAATAGGCAATCCCCATTTAGAACTGATTTTATAAAAGTACATTTTCGCCTGCTCAGGATTTTGAGCAATATAAGCATCATAAAATTTTCCTTTCACTAATAAAGGATATTGAAAGTCTTTTGTTAAGGAATACAATTCATTTTCACTAAAAATAGGACGGCTAAATGGAACTTTGACTTTATATTTCTTTCCGAATTCAGGAAGGTTTGTCTTATGCCTTTCTTCAAACTGATGATATGTTGGAAGAAAAGTTTTTATACCCATTTTTCTCAGTCTTACAGCTGATTTCATAAAAGTATAAAGTTCAGCATCAAAGTTTGGAATAAGTACATCGATTTTTTCAATATCATTAATATATTCAATTCTTTTTAACAGCACATCCGAACCTGAAGCGGGATAAGGAATCTGATAAGACTTCTTTACAAGGTCATGCATATAAATGCCCGGCTCTAAGTTTTCATAAGCGAGTCCGATTATATTTGCATCAAATATTTTTGAATCGAGAATACCCCGAATTACGGGAATACCCGGTCCGGGGTTATCCGTATTGTTTAATCCGGTAGCGGCAATCGTAATTTTTTGCCTTTTCATTCTTTGATTATATTAAATTTCTTTAATATATCTAAATATTCGTTGTATGCTTTGTCTAAAACAGCAGATTTAACTTCATATTTTTCGAATAGTGCTTTTTTTATCTGTCCATCGGATTTATTTTCCTTCACCATCTCAAGTATTTCCACTGCAATCGGATTTAATGAATAGGAATCTCCGGTACCTGAATCAAACAGAAAGCCAGATTCGCTTAAAGCGATTTTTTTATTTACCTTCATAAATATTTTTTATTATTGTTAAACTTCGTTTGTATAATTTATTTCATTGGCGGCGGATGAACCGGAAGTCCCGGTGGTTGTCCGGGTGGATTTTGAGGTCCAATCATTTTTGAAATATCTTTTAAAATTAAATCAAATCTTTCTCTTTGTTTCTCATCACATAAATTTCTAATGTCTTTAAAATGATTGTATGTTATGAGGTCTAATTCTTTTTGCTTGTTACCGATTTCATCCGCTATTTTTGTTGCCTTTGAATCATCACCGCCATTTTCTTTTATTGTTTTAAATAGATTTTCTTTCAGCATTGCTATGTCATCAACTATTTTTCTCGCAGATGTGGAATGCTCATTTCTTAATTTATCAAACTTTTCCGCCTGTTCCTTTGAAAATCTCAATTCCTGTTCAAGCAAAATTTTCCCTGCAGGAGGAGGAGGTGGTGGTTGCTGGATTTGCCGGTGCTCTTTAAATTTATACATCCAAAGAAAACCAAGCGTCACCAAATTCATCATAACCAAACCAACAAGTAATAAATAAAGAATCCTGTTTCTTGATTTTGTTTCCATAGTCTAATAATTATAATAGGGAGTTTTTAAAAAATATTCATAAGTAATATTATCAATCATCTGTTCTCTTGTGTAAACACTTTGTGTACTGTCTTTTTGAATCAGGAAAATTGTAACCAAATTAACGATAATAAAAAGTGTAACCATAGCAAATGCAAGTTTGAATCCTTTAAAAGCAAAAATTGACGGCTCTTCTTTTTCGTTAAGCCTGCTCATTATTTTATTAAAAACATATGGATTCACCCCTGCTCTTTTAATACCCTCAATGCTTTGAATTGTTTGGTCAATTTCATCCTGTATTTTTTTCTCTGTATCCATCTTTATTACTTTAGATGCTCTTTTTTAAAAAATCTTGCGGTTAATTAATTATTTTTTATAAAAACCATATAAATATTTCTGCAAATTTGATTTTGCTCTGTGAATTAATGATTCCACGGACGATTTACTCAACTTCATCACCTCACAGACTTCATCATAACTTAAATTTTCAATTTTATTTAAGATAAATGCAGTCTTTTGATTATCCGGGAGAAGGTCAATAGCTTTAAATAATATTCCGGCTCTTTCTTTATTCTCTAATATTATTCCGGGATGAATAAAATCCTCAATTTCATATTCTTCATTATCTTTATGAAATATTGATTTAACAAAAGCAAAACGTTTTTTCCTGGATTTATTTCTTATAAACTCCAAAGATTTGTTTACTGCTATCCTGTATATCCAGGTATTAAGAGAAGAATCTTGTTTAAAACCGCCTATGCTTTTGTATATTTGAAGAAAAATTTCTTGCATTAAATCTTCAGCATCTTCTTTATTCTGGAGATAACCTAAAACAGTGTTATAGACTTTTGCGGAATATAAATCAAATAACTCCTTAAATGCAGCCTTATCACCGCTCAATATTCTATTTATTAAATCTTTTTCTTCCATATAGATTTTAAAAGAACAGCAAAATAACTTATTAAATCCCTACTTTCACTTCAATATTTTTAGTATTCCAACCTCTCTTAATAGTCTTAACTTCCGGAGAGTCTTATTTACATTCTAATAGAAATTAAAAATCCACAATCCCGGAATGTTTTAAACGGGATTGTGGAGAACTTCAGGATCAAGAAAAATAATTATTTATTTCTCCAGCAATTTCCATTTCCCCTGCAGTTGCAGTTTCCTCTTCCATATCCATATCCGTTCCTCCATCCTTTACCTTTTCCTTGACCGTTGCTATTTCCCCATTTGGGAACACCATTATCATCTGCTAATGTTATTTTATTTCCGTTTTGTTCTATTGTAAAAGGATATAAATGATTTTCACCGCTTATTGTTTTTACATTTCCTTTTATAGTTGCATCGGATAGCAATAAGTTGTAGTTATTATCATTCCAGTACCAGATTGGTCCGAGATGAACTATGTATTCATTACCATCGGTTCCTTTTAAAATACCGCTTGGTCTTTGATTGTCCGTAATAATGCCGGAAATCGTCTGAACGTTCTCATTACTCCACTGTTTATTTGCTCTTTGCGCAAAAGTGGCGGTCGCAAGAAGAAAGATTGCTAATGTTAAAAGTAATTTTTTCATCTTATTAATTTTTTAAATTTAAAAACCCTGTTACTGTTTCTATTACAATAACCGTGCCATTTATTATACTTCTTTTATGAGTCAAAACAACATATCAGTCTTCTATCTTCGTCTGATTCTGCCGATATTCGTCAAATATGACGGTTAATAATCTAAAAGATATCAAAGGAACTATTATAGATAAAAAATAGTTGTTATTAGAAACTAAATTAAAAGGAGTATTGGAATGAAAGTAAATGAAGGAACAACAGATAAAGTAATCCGAATTGTAGTTGGTCTTGCAATAATAATTGTTGTGGGATTTGTAATGAAAAGCTGGTGGGGTATAATCGGAATCGTACCGCTTGCGACCGGTTTAGCATCAAGATGCCCTATGTATTCAATTTTAGGTGTTAATACCTGTAAAAAAACGGATATTACGAAAAGTTAAATTCAGTTGGCAAAAAATAATTATTCCGGACGGATTTTTAGACCAGGTTCGTAATATTTGACGAAGTTATTTATATTTGTTGCGAAAAGTTATAGTATTAACAATATAATTATGGCACTATAATTGCTTCTTTCTTTTATAAAAAGGAGAAATTAAAAATGAAGAAAATATTAGTTTTATCAATTATCGCTTTTTTCGCATTCAGTTTTTCATTCCTCAAAGAAAGAAATAATATCAACTATGCAGTTTCCGGTAAAATGCCAAACGATACTTCATATTGTCGTGCCGGGAATTTTCCAAAACAGGATATTTCCCAGACTGGAGAAAAAGATTTAAAATATATGCGGGAAGAAGAAAAATTGGCACACGATTTTTATTCTCAAATGTACGATAAATGGGGATTACGACCCTTCTATAATATCTTAGGTGCCGAGTTGAGACATATGACAGCGCTTAAATCTATGCTGGATAAATATTCAATTACTGATCCCATAAAAGATCAGAGCATACGTACTTTCGCCGATAATGAAATCAAAAAGCTTTATGAAAATATGATTGAACAGGGCAAAAAATCAGAAATCGATGCACTAAAAGCAGGTGCTGAAATTGAGGAAATAGATATAAAAGATCTAATGTCAGCAATCAAAGATACTGATAATGGAGACCTGAAATTTGTATATAATAATTTAATGAGGGGATCACATAATCACTTGAGGGCATTTATACGGAATCTCGATAGAAGAAATATTGATTATTCTCCAAAACATCTGGATATAAAAACATTCGAGGATATATTAAATGATTAATTTTAAGATGACAAAATAACGGTGTGAATCTGCAAATGAAAAGAGGCTTTTGATTTTTAAATCAAAAGCCTCTTTAAATTAAAATCTAATCAAAAATACTTTCTAACTTTTGATATTTAGAGTGCATTGAGTCTATCGCTTTATCAATTTGAGCTGAATCATTTGTTTTCAAAATTTCCTTTAGTGCTAAAGTAGCTTCTGTTAATTCTTTTGCCGCTTTATTATAGTCGTCGATTTTTGCAGGGATTCTTTTCTTTAGATTTTCTTCAGAAACCCTGGTAATATCTTCAGCTTTGGAAATAAGATTATCCATAACAAGATTTATTTCGTCATATTTCTTTTCCGGGAAAAATTTATGGTAAATTACATAAAGAGTTTTATGATATTCATCTAATTCTTTTAATACAGGTCTTAAAATTCTTACCATCATTTCAAAATTCGAATGAAGCTTCTCAGCGGCATCCAGCAATGCTTGGTCATCCGAACCATTCGCAGCATCATAGTAATCATCAGCAGTTTTATTTAAATCTATCAATCCTTCTTTCCATTTTGCTTCTTTATCTCTCAATATACCCGGCAGTTTAGCGTTGTTAATGTTTGATAAATGAGTTTGAATATCAGGAACAAGACTTTTTAAAAGTTTGATATCTTTTGCCGGATACGCTTCGTGCCATATTACATATATAACGTCGTGAAATTTTATGAGCTCGGGAACGTTTGATTTTATTTCTGCAGAATCAATTAAATTCTGAGAATAAGAATTCGAAACTGAAATTAACACAAAGAATAAAACAAGAAAAAAATATTTTTTTATCATTTTTTGATTTTATTAATTTATGAAAAATATGTTAGAAATTTCGTCATATTTGTTGAAACTCGTCACAATTGACGAATCATTTTGTTTCTTCGTTTTGCCTTTGCTGACCCCACCTGTATCTGTGTTTCATTCCGTTACCAAAATAGCATTCGCGGTCTTTTAATAGAAATCTATGTCTGTTTCCACACCAGATTTTATTGTTTCCTCCGTTTTTTGGAGGAACGTAATCCGGCATTTTAACTTCTTGATATCTAACAATTAAAGATGTATCCGGAGTATTGGAATTTTGTATTGGGATTTGCTTTTGCATGTCGGGTCCGCCCTGATTGTGCGTTGTTAAAATATAAGTTGAGATAGCAAATAATGCGAGACTTATTACAAATAACCCTATGACAATTCCTGTTTTCAAACAATAAAATTTTATAATTCATCTTATAATACTTCAAATATTATGCCATAGAAAACAAAAAGGAAAATAACCTTATTTATTTTTCATTCCCCATTTTTCAAGACGATATCTGAGATTTCTTTCAGATATTTTTAAGATCTTCGACGCTTGCAGTTGATTTCCACCCGTTGTTTTCAACGCTTCGAGCACAAGAGATTTTTCAAGGGATTCTACTTTATCAGGTAATGAAGAATTTTCAGATATTATTTTAGATGAAAAGTCCGAAGGCAGATTTCTGAGGTTTATCGGCAAATCGGAGGATTCTATTACTTCATTTCTTGACAATACTAAAGAATGATGGACAATATTTTCAAGTTCTCTTACGTTTCCGGGGTAATCATATTTTAAAAGTATATCCATCGCTTCTTTTGAAAATTCTTTTTTCTTTTTGTCTGTATCGGACATATATTTCAACATAAAGAAATCAATTAAATGAAGTACATCATCCTTCCTTTCTCTCAAAGGAGGAATTGTAATTGATACAACATTAATCCGGTAAAATAAATCTTCCCTGAATTTTTTCTCGGAAATTAATTGCTCAAGATTTTTATTGGTTGCTGTAATTATTCTTACATCAACGTCAATCGTTTGTGAACTGCCTACTCTTTCAAATTTTTCCTCCTGGAGCACACGTAATAGTTTCACCTGAGTGGAAAGAGGTAAGTCACCGACTTCATCAAGGAATAGTGTTCCGCCGTCTGCAATTTCAAACCTGCCCCGTCTTTGTTTCTCAGCCCCGGTATATGCACCTTTTTCATGTCCGAAAAGTTCACTTTCCAGAAGATTTTCGTTTAGTGCAGCGCAGTTCACTGCTATAAATGGTTTATCTTTTCTCGGGCTTGTATAATGTATCGCCTTTGCAAGAATTTCCTTGCCTGTTCCGCTTTCTCCTCTTAGTAATACTGTTGCTTTGCTTGCGGCTACCCTGCCTGCAATATTGATGACTTCCTCCATTTTAGAAGAATTTACTACGAATCCTTCAAAATTATATTTTTCCGTTAATTGTTCTTTCAGAAGTTTATTTTCGGAAATCAGATTTTGTCTTTCAGTGATTCTTTTTATTATAATATCAAGCTCATCGAGGTCAACGGGTTTTGTGAGATAGTCAAAGGCACCTTTTTTCATTGCTTTCACTGCATTTTCAATAGTGCCGAATGCAGTTATTATCACGAAAGAAATTTCCGGGTTTAAAACCTTAGTCCTCATCAATAATTCCAGCCCGTTTATGTCCGGCATTTTATAATCGGAAAGAACAATATCAATAAGCTGATCCGAAATGATTTTTATCGCTTCAGCACCTGTAGCGGCTTCAAAAACTTTATATCCTGTCTGTTCAAGATATCCTTTTAATATTATTCGCTGTGAAGATTCATCGTCAACAATTAATATATTATAATTTTTCATTATTATTTTTTATTTATTGGAATTTCTATTGTAAATTTAGTTCCCTTACCTTCAGAACTATCTACAAATATTGTGCCATTGTGTTGTGATACTATTTGCTGAACGATACTTAAACCCAATCCCGTTCCTTTTGCTTTTGTCGTAAAATATAAATTAAATATCTTTTTAATGTTCTCTTCCGAAATTCCTGTTCCGTTATCTGATATTTCGAAAACAAATTTTTGTGATTCTCTATAAAATGACAGTTCTATTTTACCTCCTTCGTATGTGGAGTCTGAAGCATTGTTCAGTAAATTGATTAAGGCTTGTTTAATAAGGGAAACATCTATATTGATTTCAGTATCTTCATTAATGTTTAATATGAACTCTATTCCTCTTGCCTTTGCCTGTACTTCAAATAATACTTTTAATTCATTCAGAAAATATCTGCTGTTAACTTTTGTTAAATTTAATTTCGGTGGTCTTGCAAACCGCAGAAATTCTTCAATTATAATGTTGATCCGTTTGGATTCTGACTGAAGCACATTGTTCATATTTCTGAAATCTTCCGATTGTATTTTATCCGAATATTCTTTTTCATATCTCTGGGCTATCATATTAATTGCGTTTAACGGATTTCGTACCTCATGCGCGACTGCTGAAGCAAGTTCTCCCATTGCAATTAATTTTTCATTCTGCTGTGCCTGGTTTTCAATCCTCCGGGACTCGGTTATATCACTTATAACGTATGTAATGAACTCAGGATGATTACTCGAATCCAGATTAAGTGTTTTGCTTATTTCAAAAATTCTATGATTTGCAGGATTAAATTCTACATCCAGTTCTTTTCTTTCGGTAAAATCACTCTTTTCCATTTTAGAATAAAGGTCAGGGCATATTTCTTTTATATTGGTTCCTATTGCTTTTCCCCCCTTAAATTTGAAAAGATTTTCCGAGGATTTATTGAAAATTTTTATCATACCGTTTAATTCTGTAGTCATTACTGCCTGAGACATATTATCGAGTATATTCCCCGTGAAAGTCTGAATTTTCCTGTATTCATCGGAAACAATCCTGTAGTTTTGGCTTGACACAATAACTCCTATTACAATAACGGATATAATTATAAGGATTATAGTAATGATAATTGCTCTTCTGTACATTCTTGCTTCGGCAGAATTTACTTCATCCATCGAGAGTGCCACTCTGAATACTCCAAGTTTCTCATTCTCAACGATAAATGGTTTTACAACTTCAAAAACTTTTTTATTCTGAAAATAATTGACCCTCGTCTGAGTGATATTGTTATCAAATGAATTTTTTAAAAAAACATCATTATTAAAACTTGAAATATCATCAACAGGTTTATTTGCTGCCAGTATTTCTTTCTCATTCTGAAGTACAATATATTCTATACTGCTTTTGCTTCCAATATCCTGTATCATTTTGCCGAATCCAATTTTATTTCGAAATTCCAAAAATGATTCCGCATCAAGATTGACGACTATCGCTCCTTCACGGTTCGCTCCTCTCCTTACTGCAATTGCAAAACGGTTTCCTTTTTCAAATCTCGCTTCTTTGAATCCTATTACAATTTCGTTCTCTTCTCCTCTTAAAATCGGACCTATATAATCCATCGGTGATCGCTTTTCCTTCATATTCATATGAGATGAATCGGGGGAAAAATTACTGAAAATCTTGTCAGCATTAACATCGAAAATATTTATTCTGAAAACTTCGTTTTCTTCCGCAATTGTTTTTAATATTGAATTAGATATATTTTGGATACTGTCAATTCTTTTAACATTTCTTGCAACACCAAGCAAGTGTTGTGAAAGAAGGTTTTCCAGTTCAAGGTCTGAAACAACTGTATTCGCACTGCTCTTGTCAATTATATACACTAAGGAATTTGAATAATCATCAAGCAGATGGTATATCTCATTTTTATTTTCAGTGAGTTCAAAAATAGCTGATGCAATCATTAATACTGCAATAATAACAGATATTGAAATGATAAACCTCGGTTTGATTATTAATGATCTTTTGAAATTCATAATATCTTTTTATTTAAGTGTTCTATCTAATGTAAAAAGATTTGATTAAAACTTAAATGTAAGAAGCAGACTATACTTCCGAATAAATGTTGTACGTTCCGATAGTAGTTGCTAATAACAACTATAATAGTTATTTTACTTTAAATTTAAAAGGAAAATAATTATGGAAATGGAAATATATTTCGAAGGGAAGAAGAAAATAAACGCTAAATATAACGGTAATATAATCCGGACAGACCAGCCGGTTGAAGCCGGCGGTGACGGTTCAGCTGCCGCTCCTTTTGATTTATTTCTTGCATCAATCGGAACCTGTGCGGGAATTTATGTTAAATCGTTCTGCGACCAGCGGGGAATACCTTCTGAAAATATAAGAATTATACAGACTATGGAATATAACCACGGTAAACGCTTGATAGGGAAGATAAATCTTGATATCAAACTCCCTGTGGATTTCCCTGAAAAATATAAAGATGCCGTCATTAATGTTGCAAATTTATGTGCAGTAAAAAAGCATCTCCAAAATCCACCGGAGATTGAAGTTATCACTACTGCCGGTTAATATCCGAATTGTTTAATACAATAAAAAAAGGGGTCTCTCGACCCCTTTTTTTTATATCAGAATCCAAATCTATTTGGAGGATTATTTTCATTATTTATGTTTTCTTTAGTTTTTTGATTTTATTTTCAGGGGCTCGATATCCTTTTTTATTAAGAATATTCCCGATAAAAGAATTGATAGAGTCGTAAAAACAAATATTTCTGTCATAGTTTAATAATATTAATATTTACTGTAATTTTACGGTTTTTAATGAATATTGTTTCATATATTATCATATAATATATTCGAGGATTTGAATAATAATAATGAGAAAAGAGTTTTTCCCCCTGTTCATGAGGTCCAGAGCCTGATTAGGAAATTCTTTTGATGAAGAAATTATAGTTTACGAATTCCCGGTGCATCTGGACAAGCAGGAGATTTGTAAACAGAGTATGAAAAGACATCAGGAACGAACCTGTGAATCGCAACTTTTTAACTTTTAAACCTTTAAACTTTTTAACTTTTCTTTTTAAGTTATCAGGTTAATCTCCAAATCCTATAAATCAGGGTTCAGATTATTTAAAACTCGGATTTCTCTTTAATTATTACCATATATTCTTTATTTTTCATTGTCCCCAAATTGGTGTTTAATGTAATTTATTACTGAACTATTTTTAAAACTTAATCTGATTATATTTTCTTATGCCGTCACAGACAATCCTTAATTACAAAGTACTATCGGTTTTAGGAGAAGGTGGAATGGGTGTTGTTTATCTTGCAGAACACTCAACACTCGAAAGAAAAGTCGCAATTAAAATTCTTCATACTCAATACGCACAGAATCCCTCCATCAAAGAAAGATTCATAAATGAAGCAAAGATTCTTTCGAAGCTTAATCATCCGAATATTGTTACGCTATACGACTTCGCGGATCAGGATAACAAACTGTATCTTATTATGGAATACGTGGAAGGTATGCCTATGGATGATATTATTCGTAAAGCAATTTCCCCATTACCTGAGTCTCAGATTATCCCTTTATTTAAACAGATTCTCGGAGCTTTTGAATATGCACATACACAGGGTATTATCCACAGGGACATTAAACCTTCTAATATCATCATAAAAGACAACCTCGTTCCAAAGATTCTTGATTTTGGTATCGCAAAAATAATTCAGACCGAACACCGGCTCACAAAAACCGGTACAAAAATGGGCTCGGTGATTTATATGAGCCCTGAACAGGTGATGGGACAGGACGTGGATAAGAGAACAGATATTTATTCTCTCGGGATTACTCTCTTCGAAACTCTTACAAATTTTAATCCTTATGATTCTCCTACTGAAAGTGAGTATTCAATCCAAAACAGGATTATCACTCAGCCTCTTCCTCCCTTAAGACAGTATAATCCCAATGTCTCGGAAAAACTTGAATTCATAGTAAATAAAGCCACTGCAAAAAATCCTGCTCAGCGTTTTTCGGATTGCAGGGAGTTTATTGAAGCTCTTGAGGGTTACGGTTACGCTTACAATTCCTCACAAAAAACCGTTTACAGCGAACCGCCGCAAAATTATTCTCCGGCTTTTAATTCTGCTCCTTCTGGATATAGTCCGGGAATAAAACCTAAGAAAAAAAATCCTCTTATTTATATCTTGTCGGGAATTTTTTTTCTGATTGTAATCGCTGTCGGAATAATTATTTATCTGGCTCTGAATAGTAATGAAAATGTCAAAGATGATAAAAGTAAGCAGGAAGCACTTCAAAAGAAAGAAGATTCTTTAAAGAAAGCGGAGGAAAAATTAAATAAGATAACACCTCCCCCAGTCAGTACAGAAAATTCAACCTCTATGACATCAGAACCGGAACAAAGGGTGCGGGAATTTATTACTTCTCTGGGGAATCAGAATTTTAATAATGCATTTAATATCTACAAAGGTTACAACGGATCATATCAGGTATTCAGTTCATCTAAGGGATTTGGATGCATAAGTTATACAAATATTTATAGTACAGAAACCCGCTCAAACTCGGGCAGTGAAGCAGAAGTATATGCTTCATACAGGGCAGATGACCCGTGTAATAAAAGCGGAAATTATAATATAATATTCCAGATGTATAAAAGCGGAAGCGATTGGTACATCAGAAAATACTATGTTATAAAGTAGCCGGTAAAAAAGATTATCATTAATTATGCTGGTTAACGGTAAAAATTATATTTCAATCTGGCTGGAAAACGAAAAATTTCCTGTAGTGAAAACCATTAATCAGCTTCTGCTTCCTCATAGACTCGAAATTGCCGAATTGAAATCTTCTGATGATGTCTTCATCGCAATTAAATCAATGCTTCTCAGAGGTGCACCTCTTATAGGTGTCGCTGCGGCTTATGGTGTATATCTTGCTTGCTATGAATCAAGGAATGCAAAAACAATCGACCAATTCAATACAGATGTCATAAACAAAGCACGTAAAATAAATTCAGCAAGACCTACTGCGGTAAATCTTGAAACTGCCGTGCTGAATGCTTTAAAAATATTAGTCAATAAAAAAAGTATAAATTCGAAAACTGAAGCAATTCTGAAATACGCGGAACAATTATCCGGGAGTGAAATCGAATATTGCACAAAAATAGGCAAATACGGTGTGAAAATATTAAGAAAGTTAAGCAAGAATAAAAAAGGAAAAACTCTAAACATCCTCACGCATTGCAATGCCGGATGGCTTGCCTGTATTGATTACGGCACTGCTACTGCTCCAATCTATTTTGCTAAAGAAGAGGGGATTGATATTCACGTTTGGGTAGAAGAAACACGCCCCCGGAACCAGGGAAGTAATCTCACTGCCTGGGAACTCGGTGAAAATAAGATTCCTCATACCGTGATAACCGATAATGCAGGCGGATACGTGATGCAGAAAGGGATGGTCGATATTGTTATCGTCGGCTCTGACCGTACAACATTAACAGGTGATGTGTGTAATAAAATCGGAACTTATAAAACAGCCCTTGCCGCTAAGGATAATAATATTCCGTTTTACGCTGCTTTGCCGGAAACATCATTTGATTTAAATATCAGAGATGGTCTTAAAGAAATACCTATTGAAGAACGCAATCCGGATGAAGTAAAATATATTTCCGGAAAATATAATGGAAAAATTGTAGAAGTTCTCTTAACTCCTGAAAATAGTCCTGCAAAAAACTACAGCTTCGATATAACTCCATCCCGGTTAGTCACCGCCCTCATCACTAATAAAGGTATTATCCCTCCGGAAGAATCTGAAATAAAAAAAATATTCCGAAATTAATAAGTTTAATCACACTCCGAAATCAAACCCTTTTGCAATCATATTAAATTTTTCACCGTCAAATTCGAAAAGTTCCAATCCGCTCCCTTCATAATACCCCCATTCCATCAATATCTCGGATCTGTTATCACCATTAACGTCAATTATTCCGATTATACCTGCGTAATAGAAACTATCAACTTGTAAAGGAGTTAATTCAGCCAATTTTATTCCTTGATCATCAAATACATAAACAAAACTTGAGTAAGTTTCAAAAGATGTTCTTTTTACATAACTCACAAGGTATTGTTTTGAAGCTCTCATTTGCATCCTTTTATCGTCCACAAAAGAACCCGCAAATACTTTTAATTCTCCCGGGTCACTATTTCCGTATTCATCATTCATATTACTCTTTGGAGTCATTGCTTCTGCAATTTCTTTGAATTTCCAAATAATCTCATTATCTGGTACACCTGTGGTATCTAACCTGGAAATATCACTTTTTTTCGAAGCAATAAAATAATTCGAATATTCTGTTAGACCTCTCACTCCGTAATTATCCAATATCAAATAGAACATATTACCCCCACCTATCTGGTCGTCGAGAAGAATTGCGTATCCTTTCACATTGCGCATATATACTTCATCCGGTGCCGATAAATAAAAAGCATCTTCTAAATCAATATTGGTAAATTTGTCAAATCCTGATAACTTCCTGTCAATGTAATAAGTTGATTTCCCTTCCTGATAGATACCGTTCACTTTTAATATTGTAATTAATGTCGTATGGAGATTTTCATAATCAAGGTATGAATCATTATCGGTTTCTTTGAAATATTTATCCGCAGTATAATGGTCTTCAAGCAGAATCGTATTATTTTCAGAAGTTCTGCAAATATAATATTTTTCTGATTGCGCTAAAGTAATGCTATTGCATATAAAAATTAACAGAAGACCAATTATTACCGTAAATTTATTTTTCATACAAATAATTATTTTTAAAGTAATTTAATAAAAACAAAGTATAAATAGAATATAATTCTGGTCTGATGATTTTATTGAATATAAAAAAACCCTCGGAACAATAATATGTCCCGCGGGTTTTTTAAAAAAATGATTAGTTTTTATTGAAGCACTTTATACAGCAATCCTATTTCGGTTGATGCTAACATTAACGGATTATCATCATAAAGGGATACGTGTGTTGATGCACTGATATACCCGTTATGGGCTCCCAATTTATGCTCTGCGTATATATTAAATGTTTTTGTGTAAACTCTGTAAAACGGTCCGGTCCCTGTCTGACTTTCAAGAACGAACGGTACCCTGTGAAAACCAAATGTATTCCTTGCCCAATGCCATGCAACGTAATCGATTTCGGATTCCTGTGAAGTTGTATATATTTTTATTTTAACGGAACTATTCCTGTTGATTGTAGGAATTCCGTTCCCTTCGAAATATAAAGTTGTGAATTCGTTTTGTGTGAAATCAGGTCCGTTAAATACGTATGACGGAGTACCTGAACCGTTTATAAATACTTCTGCTTTTGTAATAGAAACTTTATCGCCGCCTGTTTGCGGTTGTGTTGTACCGCCGCTTAGCATGGAAATTTTGTATAATCTCCAGTTGAATCTTGGATTTGGAAGTCTGTTAACTCTTTTAAATGTGACATTTCTGTTGAATACTTCAGTATATGGCTTAGATATTGTTTGAAGTTGCCCGCTTATATATCCCTGAATTACATAATTTCCTGAAATAGTTCTTGTAATATGAATCACTTTCAAGGTATCACCTTCATTTGTAATATCATAATTAAGATTTACATTTATGACTTTTCTTCCCCATTTATGAAGTGAGTCTATCGGAGTCATAGGTCCATTATCATTATCTCCTATTGCTCCGCCATTATCGAGATCGTTCGTTTCGTAAGACATTAAATTATCTTCGTCATTCTGATTGCTGCTGTAACCGCCTGTTACTATTGATTGTAAATATTGATCGTCAGTTGGAACGGATTCTGTAATGTTATCCTTATTACATCCGTTTATAAATATTATTGCAATTGTGAATAAAAGTAAATTAGTGAATAATAATAATTTTTTATTCGATTTCATTTTTTTAATCTCCGAATTTTATTTTTAAGAGTTATATCAAATTTTAAATTAGACAATATTCTCTTAAAAAGGTTTAATCTGCTTTTCACATTCTGACAACGTTACTCCTGATTTTCTTGCCTCTTTAACTTCGTGATTCCTGAAATTCTTTTCCCCTTTTTAAATTTCTTATCTTCATATATCTTTATAACAATTTTTATAACTAAATGCTAATTATAAATGCCACTGTTTGAATATAAATGTGAAGACTGTAACACAAAATATGAAGTGTTGCATAAATCTTTTAAAACTCAGGATGAAGTCTTTTGTCCAAATTGTAAATCGAAAAATAGTAAAAAACTCATTTCAGTATTTTCGGCAAAAAGCAATTCTTCAGCTCCGGATTTCGATGGATGTGCTGACGGTTCCTGCGGAATGCCGCAATACGGCGGAGGATGCGCTAACGGTTCGTGTGGTTTGAATTAATAATTGTTTATTTTCTAAAAATCGAAAGGCAGATTTCGTAATCTGCCTTTTTTATTAAACGTGATAATACTCGTGACCGCAAATTTGAATATTTAACTAAGAAAAATTTGATTATTTTACATTAAACAATATTTTATAGATTTTGCCTTTATCCGCGGATAAATTAAAATATAAACTCAAAGACGTTAAACTTGTTGTCTCTGATATAGACGGTACATTGGTTACATCGGATTTCAGAGTCAGCGAAAATTTACCTGTGCTCATTTCTAAGCTCAGGGATAAAGGGGTCTTTTTTAGTATAGCATCCCAGAGAGTACATTCCTCGATATGTTCTCTGGCAGAAAAATTAAAGATATTGATACCGGTTATTTCGCTTAACGGCTCATTGATTCAGGACGTTTCGGGTAGTATTATTCTTTCAAAAAGCATCCTGAATCCGAATATTGTAGATAAAGCAATCAGTCTTGCTGAAAAAAATTTCGTTAAAATATCACATTCATATAATGAAAAAATAATTTATACTGAAGATAACTCCATATTCAGGGACTTTTTCCCAATACCTGAGGCAGAATACCTGTGTATAAAAAATTATGATGATTATAAAGACGGAATCCTCCGGATCTATCTTGCAGGCAACGAAAAAAATAATATTCTTAAAATCAAAAAACAAATTAAACCATTTTATAACTTCTCTTTGAAAGTTGATTATTTCCGTTCGCAGTCGCAAAGGCATCTTTATAAACTGGAGATTCACCCTGCCGGCATAACTAAAAGAAAAGCACTTGGAATTCTCGCTAAACATATGAAACTGAAGAAGAACGAAATTGCGGTTATAGGAGATTGGTACAATGACGTCGAACTTTTTGAATTCGGAGCAGTTAATGTTACTTTGAAAAATGGTATAATGGACCTTAAAAGAAAAGCAGATTATGTTTCACCCTATACAAATGACGAAGGCGGAGTCGAAGATTTTTTAAACATACTTTTAAATTCAAAAGATTAGCAAACGTAAAAAATTTATGAGAAAAATTATCGAATGTGTCCCTAATATTTCGGAAGGTAAAAACCAGGAAATCATTAATGCCTGCGCTGAAGCTGTCAGAAAAACTAAGGGAGCTAAACTCCTTGATGTTGACCCTGGTAAATCAACAAACAGAACGGTTTTTACTTTTGTAGGCGACCCTGAATCAGTTGTAGAAGCTGCTTTTAACTTTTGTAAAACTGCCTATGAACTTATTGATATGACAACTCACAAGGGTGAACATCCCCGCATGGGAGCGGTTGATGTCGTGCCCTTTGTTCCCGTTGCAGACGTTACGATCGATGAGTGTGTGGAATGTTCAAAAAAACTCGGAAAAAGAATAGGGGAAGAACTCGGAGTGCCTGTTTACCTTTATGAAGAAGCATCTATAAATCCCAATAGGAAAATGTTAAAACAGATACGCTCAGGCGAATATGAAGGTATAAAAGATAAAATCTATAAACCCGAATGGAAACCTGACTTCGGTCCGCAGGAATTCATTCCTAAATCAGGTGCTACAGTTACAGGGGTAAGGTTTTTCCTCATTGCTTATAACGTGAACATACTCGGAACTAAAGAACAGGCTCACAGAATTGCTTTAAATATCAGGGAACAGGGCCGGGGAGATAATGAACCCGGTACTCTTAAAGCCGTGAAAGGAATCGGATGGTATGTTGATGAATATAATATGGCACAGGTATCAATGAATCTCGATAATTATAAAATTTCACCTCCGCATTTAGCATTTGAAGAATGTGTGAAAGAGGCAAAGAAAATAAATGTAGCCGCAGCAGGCAGCGAACTTGTCGGTCTCATTCCGCTTGAAGCTATGTTATTAGCAGCGGACTATTATATTAAAAGGGAAAATCTTTTTATCCTCGATGAAAAGCAAAAGATCAGGCTCGTGATAGAACGTCTGGGTCTCTCTTCTATATCTCAGTTCATTCCAGAAAAAAGGATTATAGAATATTTGATTGAAGAAGAAGCGAGCGAACCACTTGCAAATATGACTGTAAAGGAATTTGTGGAACTTGTCGGAGCAAGAACCTCTGCTCCCGGCGGCGGAAGCGTTTCTGCTCTCGTTGCATCACTCGGAGCAGGACTCGGTGCAATGGTGGGCTGGATGAGCTATGGAAATAAAAAATTTGAACGCATCGATACTAAAATGAGAAAGGTAATTCCGCCTCTGCATTTTGCCATGAAAGAACTTATTTCTATGATTGATGCTGATACAAATGCATTCAACGATTATATGATGGCGATGCGAATGCCTAAACATTCAAACGATGAAAAGAAATTACGTAATGATAAAATGCAGGAAGGTCTGAAAAAAGCGATAAACATACCTATGAAAGTGATGAGGGTAGGGGATTCCTGCTGGGAGTGGATGATTCAAATGGCAAAGTACGGGAATATTGCTTCAAAAAGCGATCTTGAAGTCGGAGCAAAGTCACTCGAAACCGGTATCTGGGGAGCACATAAAAATGTTCTGATAAATATTCCTCAGATCCAGGATGAAGTATATAAAAAGTATATCCTTAAAGAAGCAGATCATATGCTTATCAATGCTAAAAAAGAGTTGAACAAAGTTACATCTATTCTTTCAAAAAGATAAATTAATTTTCAAATAATTATATAGTTAGACCTAAGTATTCCATTCTTCAAAATGAGAGGGATATTGCGAAAAACTTCTTTTTTCCGTTTCAATAATGATTTATTCAAAATTTTATCTTAAATTTGTATTAAAGATAAATATACTATTACAGCATTATGAATAAATTAAAATTAAACCCAACTTTTAGGATTCTTTTACTAATTATCTTAATCGTATTTATTTACACTCAATTCCAGGGTTGTGATAATACTAATGATATTATCACTCCCGAAGATCAGGACATAACAGTTGAAGCGGCTTTCTCACGGAATACTGCTGAGGTTCAAACAATATGCTGTAATGTAAATAGTTACCTTGCACTCATTGCGAATAATGTAACAAACATTCCCGGCAGTTGTCCGGTTGTTTCAGTGAATACTTCGGCAAAAACGATTACTGTTGATTACGGTTCAGGATGTACTACGGATTCTATTAAAAGAAGTGGCAGTTATATAGTAGGATATTTCATAAATTCTTTGGGGGATTCACTCACCGCCGCAATAAATTTCAGTAATTACAAGGTTTATAAAACTCAATCAGACTTAGGATATGTTTCTATAACGGGTACAAATATAATTTCTTCAAAGAAAATTAATGCAAACTTGTATCAATCTCAGTTCAACATATCAAATACGTTTGCTTCAAGTGCAGGAAAAACCAAAACGGTATCTGTTGTGATGAATTCAAATTCAACAATCACTAATTCACTTCCTCAATCCGGCACTTTTAATATTACAGGCAGCGGTACGTTGAATAATGTAAACACAGGTATTTCTTATAGTTACGTGGTAAATCCAAGTTACGCTATCTCATATCAGACCACTTGCAGATACCCATATGCCGGAATCGTTTATTTTGATACCGGCGGAAACAGATTCACGATTGACTTCAGTCCGAACAATAACAATTGTGATGGTATTATTTCTGTTACAAAATTCGATATTACAAAATATATAGATCTTTCTGTAATCGATTTTTGATTAAATAATCTTCGATTTTCCAATATCGGATGTCAGTGAAAGACAAATATTACGTTTTAAATATATGAATAATATATAATTAACGGGAATTCCCAATTAAATTTCCCGGAATATTTCAAAAGAAATAAAAAGTTTTTTAAAATTATTTTCTTGCATCAATTCTTAAGAAAAATGAATTAATTAATAAAAGTATGGTAAAACAGTCTTTTATTTGGGAATCGTTAAATTATGTAATTACATATGTTTATGTGCCCATTTTTTTTTACTTCGGACTTTGATTTTTGGTTTTAAATTTATATATTAATTTACCTTTTGAATAAGGTATGTTCTTTTCAATAATATGAGTTAACTTATATTAAAAAAGAGAAACGCTCCAAGTGTTTTTGCTTGAAGCTTTGAATTAACTCGCTGTCCCCTTATCTTGATGCCGGCAGATATGCAGGTAATATATTCGAAACTTTAACAGGTTTGATGGGGATTGTTTTATTAACTTAACGAAAGGATTCATTTTTTGTTTAAAACAAAAATCTTGTCGTTTATCTTTTTTATTACTGTACAATTTTTAATTCTTGGTTTTTCAGAAGCTAAACCTACCGATGGCGATCCCATCAAAAAAAGTGACAGATATGTCGAGGTTGGAACAGCATCCTGGTACGGACCCGGATTCCATGGCAAAAAAACCGCAAATGGTGAAATATTTGACACATATTCATTTACTGCGGCTCATAAGTATTTGCCATTCAACACTCTTCTTAAAGTTACTAATTTGAGTAATGAGAAATACGTCGTTGTGAGAATCAACGACAGGGGACCTTTTGGAAAAGGCAGAATAATCGACCTTTCCAAAACCTCCAAAACACAGATCGGTATGGACGGTTTGGCTAAGGTTAAGATTGAAGAAATCACCGAAGAAGAAGCTGAATCATTAAGAAACGGAATTGACCCATTTGAAGTTGTGGATGAACCGGAAATCGATTCATCGAAATATGCAACCTTTAGTTTATTGGATACGAAATTGAACGGAGACTCAAAAGTAATTCTATCGTTTACCTCGGAAAATGGGGAAACAAATGATTTCTCGATGGACAAAAATGTAGTGACATCCGGAAATCTTAAAGTAAAAATTATTACCCCAAAAACAAACGAGGAAAACAAGAATTCAAACCTATATAAGAGCATTGATAATATCGATCCTCTGATAAGGTTCTTCGACTTATCTAATCAACTAACGGTCATTAATGGGTATATGATTGAAGTTAACACCTTCAACGATAAATCGCTTGCAGATAGATTCATCGGACGCCTTGATAGAGATGGTTTTAAAACCATTTATCTCGAAGAGATACTTTCAAACGATCCGGTCGAAAATAAACAAATAGCACAATACAAAGTATTGGTAGGACTATATAATGTTGAAAGATCTGCAAATAAAGATTTAAACTTGCTGAAGAAATTGAACTATCAGCCCAAAGTCGTAAAAGTTGGTGACTAAGATCAGATACCTTGAAACAAAGAATAAAATTACAGTATAAAAAAGAGAGAAAACCCCTGATGGATACATCAGGGGTTTTTTTTTATTTAAAATTGGAACAGGATTTAATTTTCGATCGGTTTCTTACATAATTACTTTTACTTTCAATCTCTTAACCTTTGGACTTTTTGACAATTCTCAGAACTGAAAATATATAAACGGCTGTACGTTTTCAGATTGCAGTTGAATTATGAATTGAACAATTAAAACAAAAATGAATGCCTTCACCACAATTGGCATTCCTGTAAAAGCACTCTGAACTTGCTTTTTGAATGAAGTCGGAAGGAACACTAATATAAATCCGATTACGAATAATATTGAAAATAACAGTCTTGCATTTATAAAAGGTACAAGAAATGCGAGATCCATATTGAATACAATTGTCTGAATAGAAATTATTGCTTCCTGAAATGTTCCCGCCCTGAAGAATATCCAGAGTAGAGATACAAAATTAAATGTTATAAGCCATCCCAGCCAAGCCGGCATATATTTCTTTTGGAACTTCTTTTTAGTTGTAGAAAGGAATAACCTGTTTATCACTAATCCTAATCCGAATGCTCCGCCCCAGAAAACATATTTATACGATGCTCCGTGCCATAGACCGGCTATCAGCATTGTAAGCATCGTAGCCCATATATATGACAGCAATAATGATGTCTTGTTATTTTTTGAATGCCTCAGATAAAAATATGTAAGCGGAAGAAAAAGATAATCTCTCAACCAGGTCGATAATGATATATGCCATCTCCGCCAGAATTCGGTGACACTAACGGATTTATACGGCTCGTTAAAATTATCTTTAAGTTTGAAACCCATGATCCTTGCTATCCCAATCGCCATATCAGAGTAACCTGAAAAATCAAGATATATCTGCATAGTGTATCCATACATTGCGATTAGATTTTCAAATCCCGAATAATTTCCGGGCATACCGTATATGATATCGCAATATTGAGCGAAATATTGTGCAAGGATAGCCTTCTTTATCAGTCCTTTCATAATCAGAAAAAGTCCGGTACCAATATCGTCATCTGTAATGTTTACTTCGTTTGTATTTTGTGGTATAAGGTCTTTTGCTCTGACTATAGGTCCCGCTACTATGTATGGAAAAAAGGAAATATAGAACGCATAATCGAGAATGTTTCTGGTTGGTTTGATAGTTTCCCTTTGAACATCTATCAGATAACTTAAAGTCTGAAAAGTGAAAAAAGAAATTCCGATAGGCATTATCAAATCCATCTGATGAAATTTCCCTTCGAAAAAGTAATTCAGGTTTTCAATCAGAAAATTTGTATATTTAAAATATGAAAGAAGTCCTATGTTTGCCAGTATACCTGCCCATAAGAGAACCTTTCCAAATATCTTCCTGGAATTACCTTCAATAGCAACTGCAAGGAAAAAGTTAACGGCGATTGAAACTAATAAAACAAGAACAAACTCTCCGCTTGTTTTGTAATAAAAATAAAGACTGAATAGAATAACATAGATAGTTCTTAGGCTTTTCTTTTTATATACTAAAGCATAAAGAAAAATGAAGACTGTAAAAAGTAAAAGAAATGTACCGCTGTTGAATAACAGAGGGTTGTTTTTTTCATAACCAAAATTTTTCCAGAAATTTTCGAACTGCATCATAATGTCATCAGGGTGGCGTTCGGGGTCTTCTTAGAAGGTTTATCAGGTTTATTTAATATAATCGGATAACGACTTTCTTCAGTTATCCATTTGGCGATTTTATCAGCCCACGTCCGGCTTGATTGCCTGGTGGGATGCGCTCCATCGTTAGCTCGATCAAATTTCAAATCCTTTGAAGGGAAATATCGGTCCTTTCCGCAAAACTTCAGTATCAAATCATTTATACCCGTATCTTTTTTCCAGTTCGGAGGACCTATCCATACAAATTTCAAAGTGTCTGCCTGCTTTAATATTCTCTTAACGTAAACATCCCTTGTCTGAATATCGGATACGAATAATTCATTGGAACTGAGAGCCATTATAATGTAAGTCGGCTTGAATTTTTTAATATAATATCTCAAAGTATCGGATATTCCAAAAGCTTTCGATGATGAACTATACCATATAACAGGAAATAATTGATGTCCGTTGAAATCTGCATAATCTACAAAAGGGAACATAAGTCCTTCTACCATCGAATCTCCTATGAGTAGTATTTTCTGTTTGTTTGTGTCAAGTACTCTCGGCGGGGGAGCTTTTATTGAATCATTCTTTTTGGTATTTATAGAATCTGAAAAAGCTAAATCGTCTTCGCTTTTTTCAAACATACTTCTTATTCCTGATTTTTTTAATTCGTATCCGAAAATTACAAATTTGTAATCTATAAAAGAATATAAGGCGAGTAAAATCAGTGTAATGGAAAAAATAATTACGATTGTTGTTATTGGTTTTTTTAATTTCATTAATTTGATTTTTTTTGCAAAAATATCCAGTTAAGCAGATTTGGTTCATCAAATGCATTCACCCAAACACCATGACCTGCGTTTTCAAATTCGGAGTATTTAGGATCTCCGCCCGCTTGTTTTATTGCTTTTATCATATTTCTCGATCTCGTTACTTTTACGAGTTTATCTTTTTTACCGTGGAATGCCCATATAGGAATATTCGTCAGTTTATTTGCCTGATTCTCATCTCCGCCTCCGCAGATTGGAACAGCCGCCGCAAATTTGTATGGAATTCTGCTTATAATATCCCATACTCCGTAACCACCCATTGATAATCCTATCACGTATATTCTTGCAGTATCAATCTTATATGCTGTTATAACCTTAGTCATAAGCAATATTACAAGTTTCATTTCCTTTGAAGGATTCTCAGGCATAACGTGGCTTTCGCTACCCCAGTCAACATCTACCCACTTTGAGTTTTCTGGACATTGGGGAAATAATACTACTGCAGGGTATTTCTCCCGGTTTCCTTTGTTCTCAAAAAGACTTCCTCCGAGTGTCAGTTGCTTTTCGTTGTCATCTCCCCGCTCACCTGAACCGTGAAAAAATATTACGAGAGGATATTTCTTTGCAGTATCAAAATTTTCCGGATACATAATTCTGAAAAGCAGGTTTTCATTATCAGATGATATATAAGTTCCCTTATCGAATAAAATATCATCCTGTGATTTTATAATGATAAGAGAATCATTAACCCTATTATTAACTGCCGCTGTCTTATTATTTTTAATATTCTGCTCATTTGATACTTTTTTTTCTGCATTTCCGCAGGAAAAGAACAGGAATATTAATATTGTTAATAATATGTTCATCTTATACATTCAGTTTATCTGCTGACTTTATAATCTCAAAAATTTTTTAATTGTTATAATAAATTACTTCGGGTCTTATATCGCTTGATATCCCCGGTTTATTAAGTACTATTTTATACATCGATTCACTCATTATCCATTCGCTTATCGCTTCAGTCCAATAGCGGCTTGATTTATAAGTCGGGTGTATCCCGTCTTTTTGCCTTTCGAAAGAAAGATTTTTCGATAAAAATACTCTTCTTTCTCCCAACACTTCAAGCAGTTGCGAATATATACCTTTGTCAGGTTTCCAGTTTGGAGGTCCTATCCATACTATTTTTGCAGGTTCTGCCTGAGCCAGTAATTCTTTGATGCTATTTTCCCTCGCAGGAGAATTCGGAACAAAAAGTTCGTTTGATCCGAGTATGATAATAACATAAGTAGGGCTGAACCTCTCGACAAAACTTTTTAACCTGCCTGATTTGCACCAGCCGTGAATACTTGAACTTGTCCAGACAACCGAAAACAATTGATGATGGTTTGCCCGGCAGTAATCATTCATTGCTCTCATTATTCCTTCGGTCATCGAGTCACCGATCAGAAGTATTCTTTGCTCGGTAGAGTCAATGCCGGAAGCACTGTCAGCATAAATATTTCCGTTATCTGCAAGTTCGTATGACTGAATTTCTTTGCTTATATTTTCTTTTTGGCTTATATTATTTTGAAGTAATTCTGATAAGTCCGCTTTCTTCAGATCTATTCCGAAAAACTGTAGCTTTAATGAAGAGTTGGCGTAGAATGTTATCGCAGCAATAGTGATGAATAAAACTATACAAACCTGAACTAATGGATTCTTCATTTAAATATTGTGTCTCGAAATATTTAAAAAGTTGAAATTTAATAAATCTAACCAATTTAACATATTTCAATATTTTATTCAATTTATAAATTAACATCTAATTTCCGATTAATGCATCATAAAACATTTCGGCCTGCTTTTCATAGCCTGCTTTTGTGAAGTGAATTTTATCTTTTGCCATCAAACCATCATCAAACCATTTCAGGCAGGAACCTTCACCACCCATAAATTCAAATAAATCCCAGTATGCGATATCATTTTCTAAGGCATATTCAATTAATAAATCTCTTACTATCGATGTGTTCTTATTTACATTTCCTCTCATGACATAATCAGGTGGTGTAGTAAATAAAATATCCGCTCCTGAGTAGATCTTTCTGATTGCTCTTATCACCTCGTCAACAGTTTTCAGAAAATCATCTGCGAAAACAGTCTCCCCGGAAGCATCATTTGTACCCAAAGAAATGATAATTATATCCGGTTTTATTTTTTCTATGGTATTAAGATAATCTTTCTTATGTAGGAATGTCCTGAAACTTGCGCCATCTATCCCGAATGATTTATAAGCTATTCCTTTATAATCTTTATCAAATTTCGCTTTGATTGCTTTTGGAAGAAACCCGCCTTTTATATGTGAATCACCGAAATGATAAATTGTTAATTTACTCAGACTGTCATTTTCTATTTCAGTAAGTTTATTATAAAAATTTATTATAGCGGAATTATTTCCGATATTTATGTGTCTGATTTGTTTAAGTGTATCACTTGTGTGTATCGAATCCTTTGAAACGTAATAAATATAGGAACTCTTATTTTGTCCTCCGGAAATATTGCCAATGAAATCCATTCCTGCTCCGTATTCTGAAAATATAAAAAGCGAAGCAAAACTTATCAAAAATAAAATTAATACAAATCTGATTGTCTTCACGAATCGTGTTTGATTTATAAAATTTATACGAGAGTAAAAAACTCATTATTATCCTGCCTGTGATGCCTTACAACTTCCGCCCTTACTAAGTTTATGAGTGTCCTGCTTGCACGGCGTTCGGATATGTTTGCAAGTTTTTTAAATCCCTTTACCGTTATTTTCTTGTTCTCGGTCAGGTATTTTAAAAGAATTCTTTCTGTGTCCCCTAATGTTATCTGAAGAGGTTTTGAATCAGGATTAGAGTTTTTTAATATTCCGATGGTTTCTTTTGAAGCCAAAATACTCTGGTCATTATACCTTATATAAACTTTTGATTCCGAATCGGAATCTGTTATTAGCATTACCGGTTTTTTTTTGCTTTCGAATATCGTTACTACCACGACATCCTTATTTTTTATAAATAAAATCTCGGTACTGTATTCGATTTCAGGTTCGCAATAAAATTCTGCGGCTGTGTTTATCAGTTCAAGTTCCTCTTTCTCGCTTTCCACACCTATGATTTTTCTGTCATCGTCGATTCCGAATAATATATGACCTCCTTTTGTATTTGCAAATGCAACCATCTCTTTAGCGATCTTTTCAGAAGTGGAAAATTTTCTTTTAAACTCAATGTGTGAATTCTCCCCCTCCTCTATTAAATTATTCAGCTCTGTTAAATACATTCCGGTTTTCTTTAAGAACTTAATTTGAAATATATAAATCGAGGTTAATTAATTTTTGTCTTATCTAAGTAGCCCTGCAGGATTATCTGAGCCGAAATGCTGTCGGTGAGTCCTTTATCCTGTCTCTTCTTTTTGCTTAATCCCGATGAAATTATATTATGTTCGGCAAGTTTGCTCGTGAACCTTTCATCTTCATAAATAATTTCAATCTTTAGCGAATTGCTCTTTATGTGGTCTGAAAGTATTTTTGAAAATTCTTCAACTTCCACTGATTGAACAGTTTTTTCTGATTTCAGGTTTACGGGATATCCTATAATAATCTTTTCTATCTTTTCGTTTTTCATTAATTCCATTAGCCTGCTGAAAATATTTTTATCGTTTAATAAATAATCCCGCGAAAATGAATACTTCTTGGTATCGTCACTCACTGCGATGCCGATACGCTTCGACCCATAGTCAATCCCCATATATTTTGTTCTTACCTGCAAAAATATTATGGGTATATTATTCCTGACCTTCTATTTTCTCTTTTAAAAAGTTCTTAAGAATTTTGCCGGGTTTGAAATGCATTTTCCTTCTTCCCGGAACGTAAACAAATTCTCCTGTCTTTAAATTTCTGGCTTTCGGTTTTGGGCGGGTCTTTTTTACTTCAAATACTCCGAAATCCCTTATTTCGATTCTGATAATAGGATTTGCCGTCATAAGCAATTCACGCAAAGAGTCAAATAGTGAATCTACGATAAGTTTTTTTGTTACTTTCTTACCTGCTAATTTTATTTCCATTTTCTCTTCCACGTCTTTTCTTGTGAGGGTTTTCACCCTTTCTGTCTTATTCTGAAGTTCTGTATTTTCCATTTCTGTTTTCTCCTGTTATTTTGATAAATCTTTTAAAGTATAAAATTGATGAATAAAAAATTAAACATATAACTATATAATATATAAAACTAATTTGGTTGTTTAAAAGTTCACTGTTAATCACTGATAATAATAAAATTAGACCGATACTGAATACTGCTAACTTACCGGGATAGTTTGACATCAAAGTTACTTTATATCTTCGCTTCAAATATAATCCAAAAATAAGTATCAGCATATCTCTTAATAACACTATAATGATGAACCATAAAGGTATTAAACCTCTGAAAAATAATAATATGGCAATTGTTCCGACAGCAATTTTATCCGCTATCGGGTCAATTATCTTTCCTGTTTCTGTGATTTGATTTAGTTTTCGAGCAAGATATCCGTCTAATAAATCAGTAATAAACATAAAAAGAAATAAACCGATAATTATCGGCTTTGCTGCATCTAATTTATAAAATAATAAATACCCAACGGGTATAACCGTCAGTACCCTTATCATTGATAATAAATTCGGTATCAAAAAAAATTCTTTCAACATTATAAAATTAATATAAATACAGCAAAAATATATAATTAAAATTTTAAACTTGCAAACTAATTATTTATGAAATGACTGTTTTTTCAATATAAAATTTTATTATCTTAATGTTTTGATTAACCGATGGAAAAAATATATTTTGATAATGCATCCACCACTCCGACCGCACCGGAAGTAACAGAAGCAATGAACGTTTTTCATACAGAAAAGTATGGTAATGCCTCATCCGTTCACTCTTTTGGTAAATCATCCAAAGTAATGCTTGAAGATACAAGAGATTTACTCGCTTCATTTATAGGAGCAAAACCAAAAGAAATTTTCTTTACAAGCGGAGGAACAGAATCTAATAATATGGCTATAAAAGGTCTGGCTTTTAAAAATCTTCACTCTAATAAAAAACATATTATAAGTTCTTCCATTGAGCATTCGGCAGTTTTTGAAACACTGAATTATCTTTCAGGAAATTTTGGCTTTAAGGTCACTTTTATCAAACCTGATAAGTCAGGATTCATAGATGTCCGGAATATTGAAAATGAAATTAATAAGGATACATTTCTTATATCAATAATGCATTCCAATAATGAAACCGGCGTGATTAATGATGTTTTTGAAATATCAAAACTAGCTCACTCTAAAAATATAGCTTTTCATACTGATTCAGTTCAGAGTATAGGTAAAACAGCTTTCAATATTAAAGATCTTGGAGTTGATTTTGCAACAATATCTGCTCATAAATTTTTCGGACCGAAAGGGATTGGGGCATTATATATAAACGAAACAATTAAAATTGATAATTTGATTCACGGAGGACCGCAAGAAAGAAATTTACGTGCCGGTACCGAAAATATTCCAGCAATCGCCGGCTTAAAAACTGCTATCGAACTGCTTAATAGAAATTATGAAAAAGATATTCATAATTATAAAACGATGAATTCAATTCTGACATTAAAATTAAAAGAGCATTTCGGAAATAAAGTATCTTTTAATTCTCCTGTGGAAAATTCTTTACCGAATATAATTAATATTTCATTTGACCCCTTAGAATTTAATTTCGACCCTGAAATGCTTTTAATTATGCTCGATATACGTGGTATCGCAGTCTCCGTAGGCTCTGCCTGCACATCCGGTGCCTCCAAACCTTCCCGTGTACTTCTCGAACTCGGCAAAAGCAGAACTGCTGCCCTTTCATCACTCAGAATTTCATTTGGTAGATATAATACATTGCAGGAAGTTGAAAGATTTATGGAAGTAATTAAAGAAGTTGTAATATAAAATATTATAATGTTTCTGCGGAATTGAAAATAATTTTATGTCAAACTTGTCTTTACAGCCGGTCTCGGCGGTTTCTTTTTGAAAATTATTTTAAGTATTGTAGTCAATATACCGGATAATATATAAAGAATTGCGAATGGAAACAACGCTTCACCTTTTGTAACAGCAACTATTATAATTGTGATGAATAATATTACGAAAATGTAAATATTTTTTCTGAATGATTTTTTATTGATTTTCGGAAGAGTGAAATAAGTGAACCGGCTCACCATAAGGAATGGCAGTGATATTGCAAGTATGAATATTGTTTTACTGCTGATATCCGGACTCAGGATTTTATTGTGATAAAATAGTATATAAGAGCATAGAGTGATGGCAGTTATTGGAGTCGGCAGACCTTTGAACTTTTCTTTATCATATCCGACTAATTCCACATTGAATCTTGCAAGTCTTATTGCCGAAAAAACCATTACGAGTGATGAAATTGCGATTCCTATACCCTCATAGGATTTGAAAAATATTGCATATAGTAAGTAAGATGGAGCCGCACCGAATGATATTACATCTGAGAGTGAGTCAAGTTCTACTCCGAAATCGCTTGAAGTCTTCAAGAGCCTGGCTACGAATCCGTCAAATAGATCAAAAAAAGCACCATAAATGATGAACATAGATGCGATTTCAAATTGTCCGTTCGACGCATTAATTATTGACATAAATCCGCAAAATGCATTTAGAATTGTGAACAGACTAGGTATGAATTTTTTCGAGACTAACATCGCTTTATAATTCTGCTATTAAAGTTTCACCGCCTGTAACCTTGTTACCGATGCTTACAAATATCGTTGATGCAGGATCGATCAGTATATCAGTTCTGGAACCGAATTTTATCATTCCAAATCTATCCCCGGCAGATACATTTTGTCCGTCTTTTAACTCGCATACAATCCTTCTCGCAACGAAACCTGCAATTTGCTTGAATAAAATTTTCTTGTTATTCCCGTTTAATATTCCTATCTCTGTTCTCTCGTTCCTCTCGGAAGATTTATGGTCGAATGCAACTATATAATCACCTCGGATGTATTTTTTCAGTTTAATTGTTCCGGAAACAGGAATTCTGTTGACGTGCACATTCAGCGGGGATAGGAAAATGCTTATCTGTTTTAACTTCTTGCCTATTGGATAAAAGTCATTATTGGGATACTCAATGTCGGTAATCAAAACTATTTTTCCGTCTGCCGGTGATATCACTGCATCTTCACTTATATTTATCGGGATGTCACGTTCCGGATCCCTGAAAAAGTACAGTGTGAATCCGAAAAGAGAAATTGATAATGCAAGAAGGAAAATTTTAAGCCATATAATTTCTATGAAGTATGCTGCACCATCTATTATCAATGTAATGGCTAATACTTTTAGTATTACATCTTTGCCGTATTTTGTCAAAATTAAAACTTTTTTATAATGAAAATTAAAATCAGCCCCTTATCCTGTTCCGGATTTCTTTGTAGGACTCTTCGACATCTCCAAGGTCAAATCTGAACCTGTCCTTGTCTAATTTCTTATTTGTCTCAGTATCCCACAACCGGCAGGTATCGGGAGAGATCTCATCTGATAAAAGTATGTTGTTGTCTTTGTCTTTCCCGAATTCGAGTTTGAAATCTACTAATTTAATTTTCCGTTCTGAAAAATATTCTTTTAAAAGATCGTTGATCTTTAATGTGAGGTCTTTTATATTTTTTAATTCTTCCTCAGTTGCAAGTTTTAAAGCATAAATATGTGCTTCGGTAAAAAGAGGGTCGCCTAATTCATCGGACTTTAAATAATATTCTACCATTGCCGGTTTAATTTCTGTACCTTCTTTGAATCCATATCTTTTTACAAGGCTCCCGGCGGCTATATTTCTGCAAACAACTTCTACTTTGATTATTTTTACACGCTTCACGAGCATTTCATTCGGGGACAACATTTCAATGAAGTGAGTAGGAATGCCTTTGCTCTCAAGATATTTGAATAGTGTGGTTGAAATCTCAGTATTGATTTCGCCTTTTTCTTTTATCTGGTCTTTTTTTAGACCATTAAATGCCGTTGCATCATCTTTGAATTCCTGTATATAGGCATCTTGTCTTGTACTTATCTCGTAAATTCTTTTTGCTTTACCTTCGTATAATAATTTCTTTTCCAATTTTTTTATTTTTAATAAATTAAAAAAATTAATAAGTAATTTCTACATATTTAATATTTATGCTTTAATGTCTGACATTCCTGCAGGGAAGTATGTAAAGATTATAAAAAAAAGACCGTTTCTTACCAAAGAAACGGTCTGAATATTTAATTAATTTTAGTTCTTTACTTGCTCTCAGGTGCAGTTTCTTCAGCTGCAGGTGGAACCGGTTTTATTGAAGAATCTTCGGTAGGATTTATTACTACCGGAGGTGCAATACCTTCGGGCAATTGCTCGTCTATAAGATCTTCAATACGGAAATCTATTTGTTCGCTTTCAAATGATTTCGTTTTTTCCTGTATGTCTTTAAGATTGAATTTCTTAGGAAGTTTGAATCTTTGTATATAAGTATCAACTTCCTTCTGATCTTTATCTTTCAGATATTCAATCACGGAAAGAACTATCTTTTTATTGTTTTTATCAAATTCAATTACTTCAGATTTTAATTTATCTCCGACTTTAAATAAATCGCTGAAGTTCTTGATAGGATATGTTGCGAGTTGTGACGCAGGAATGAATGAATCAACCACATCGGGTAATTCCACGATTACGCCTTTTTCTATTGGTTTAATAATTTTACATTCCATTTCAGATCCCACTTTATAAGTTCCTTCGAGTGAATCCCATGGATTTTCAAATAATTGTTTATGTCCCAGGGATATTCTCTGGTTTGCAACGTCAACACCGAGTATTACTACTTCAAGTATATCACCTAATTTTACAAAATCATTCACGTCTAATATCTTTTTCGTCCAGGATAGATCTGAAATATGTACGAGTCCGTCAACACCGTCTTCGAGCTCTACAAATACTCCGAAGTTTGTGATGTTGCAGACTTTCCCTTTTTGTTTTGTCCCGACAGGAAACTTGTCAAGTAAGCTCTGCCAGGGATTCGGTGTTAATTGTTTCATTCCAAGTGATAACTTCCTGTTCTCGAAATCTATATTCAGAATTTGTGCATCGACTAATTGCCCCATAGATGCCATCTGGTTGGGATTTGTAATGTGCTGTGTCCAGGACATTTCACTAATGTGAATTAATCCTTCGATGCCTTTTTCTATTTCAATGAAAGCACCGTATTCGGTTAATGATACAACCTTACCCGATACTTTGTCGCCGACCTGATATTTTTCCTTGATATTATCCCACGGATGAGATTGTAATTGCTTCAAACCAAGATAGACCCTTTGTTTCTCCTCGTCAAATTCAATCACATAAACATCAATTTCCTGATCAAGTTTTACAACGTCGCTCGGATGATTTATCCTGCCCCACGATAGATCTGTGATGTGGATTAAACCATCAAGACCGCCAAGATCAACGAATACACCGAAGTCCGTAATGGCTTTTACAGTGGCTTTCAGTGTCATTCCTTTCTTGATAGTCTTCAGTAATTCTTCTCTCTGACCTGCCATTGATTCTTCGATAAGAACCTTGTGAGATACGATAATATTTTCGATTTGATTGTTTATCTTAATGATCTTAAAGTCCATAAGTTTTCCGACATATTCATCATAATCTCTGATTGGTTTAGTGTCAATTTGTGAGCCAGGCAGGAATGCGGTTAAGCCGTTAAGGTCAACAACAAATCCACCCTTGATTCTTCTAAGGCATCTTCCTTTAACGATAGTACCATTCTTCTGTGAATCCACTATCCTGTCCCACATCTTAATTGAGTCTGCTTTCTTTTTGGAAAGTACTAACTGACCCTCTTTATCCTCTATCTTTTCTAAAAATACTTCAACATCATTTCCGACAATAAGTTCTTCCGGATGTGCAAAATCATTTATCGACACTCTTCCGTCCGATTTTGATCCGATATCTATAAGAACGTCTTCGCCGTGTATTGCTACGATCCTTCCTTTTACAACTTCATTTTCTTTTATTACACTGAAAGTTTTTTCGTACAATTTAAGCATTGTAGAAAATTCTTCTTCGTCATAATCGTTAGTTATGTATTTTGTTGAAGTTGGTTTTTCGGAAGTCGTATCATGTTCACCTCTTAAGCTTGCGCGTCTTTCATAATTCTCTTTTGCTTCGAAATTTTCTGACATAAATTTTTCCTTTTTGCACTGCAATCTCTTACAGTTTTGGCAGTGAATATTTTACTGCCGTATTTTAGTTAATAAATTCCCACTATTTTATGCGGGGTTAATTGAAAAATCATATACCAAACTTCGGAGAACCGGTAATTTTCTTGTAAAGAAAGTCAACCTGCTCTTCGATTATCATATTTGTTGTATCTACTTCAATTGCATCTTTTGCTTTTACAAGCGGACTTACTTTTCTGGTCATATCCAGTTCATCACGTTTCTTGATTTCCGAGATGATTTTTTCAACGGAAATTTTAACTCCCATATCCAAAAAATCCTGCTGCCGCCTTGCCGCTCTTGCATTTGAGTCGCACACAAGATAAAATTTATAATCAGCATTTGGGAATACGACCGTTCCTATATCCCTTCCGTCCATTACAATACTTCCGGTCTCAGAATATTTTCTTTGCTTGCTCACAAGTACATCCCTTAATTGCTTTATCTTGCTTACACTACTCACTTTGTTTGTAACTTCAAATGATCTTATCTCATTTGAAACATCTTTACCGTTTACAAAAACATTTTCATCGGAAAATTCAAATTCCAAACTATGTGCAAGTTCTGCAATCTTTTTTAATTCATTCGGCTTTATATCGTTTCTCAGTATTTCAAGCGTTACTGTTCTGTACATCGCACCACTGTCTATGTATTTTATTCCGAACTTCTTTGCTAATAATCTTGCTGTAGTACTTTTACCTGTTCCGGTCGGTCCGTCAATGGTAACAATAAATCTGTTCATATCCTTAAATTCAGTTAATGCTCATATTTATTTTATATAAACATATAATATTAAAAAATATATGGGAATTTTCAAGATAAAAATTTGTTATAGTTTGTAAACCGTTAAAATATTACGTTTTTTTGAGATTTTTTACTTTATGCACTTGTTAATACATTGTTTTACCACAGGGTTTAAATTATATTCCGTTTTCTGTAAAATTAAATTTCATTGTTTTATATATGCCGATAATTAATAAAATTTTAGCAAGGGAAATCCTTGATTCAAGAGGGAATCCTACCGTGGAAGTTGACGTAATACTTGAAGACGGAACATTAGGAAGGACTTCTATCCCATCCGGAGCTTCTACCGGCGAGAGAGAAGCTGTCGAACTGAGAGACGGCGATAAAAAAAGGTACCTCGGAAAAGGTGTTTCTAAAGCCGTTCATAATGTTAATACAATAATAGCGGGAAAACTTAAAGGTATTTCTGTTTTCAATCAAACCGAAATTGATAATCTGCTCATTAAGTTGGACGGAACAAAAAATAAATCAAAACTCGGTGCTAATGCAATTCTCGGAGTTTCACTGGCGAGTGCTTATGCTGCAGCAAATTTTTCTAAACTTCCACTTTATAAATATTTAGGAGGTGTTACCGGAAATACAATACCTGTACCTATGATGAATATCCTTAATGGAGGCAAACACGCTGATAATACTGTAGATTTTCAGGAATTTATGATTGTTCCTGCCGGCTTCTCAAAATTTTCAGATGCTTTGAGGTGCGGAGCTGAAATTTTCCACACTCTCAAAAAAGTTCTTAAGGATAAAGGTTATAACACTTCAGTCGGTGATGAAGGCGGTTTTGCTCCCGATTTGAAATCAAATATTGAAGCTATTGAATCAATTCTTGCTGCTATCAACAAAGCCGGATACAAACCCGGAAAAGAAGTGCTGCTTGCTCTTGATGTTGCAGCAAGCGAAATGTATTCGGGAAAAAAAGGGTCAGGTAAATATGAATTTTATAAATCTCACCAGCCTTCAAAATCATCCGATGAAATGGTAAAGATGTACGAATCCCTTGTAAAAGAATTTCCGATTATCAGCATAGAAGATGGTCTATCTGAAAATGACTGGGATGGATGGAAAAACCTTACCAACGCGATCGGCTCAAAAGTCCAGTTAGTTGGTGATGATATATTTGTCACAAACCCTGTAATTTTCAAAGAAGGGATTGATAAAGGAATTTGCAATTCTATCCTAATCAAACTTAATCAAATAGGCACGCTAACGGAAACGTTAGATACAGTTAATCTCGCAAAAAAGAATAATTATACAACCGTTATTAGTCACCGCAGCGGTGAAACAGAAGATTACACTATCGCGGATTTCGCAGTCGCAACCAACGCAGGGCAGATTAAAACCGGCTCTGTATCAAGAACGGACCGCGTCGCTAAATATAATGAACTCCTACGCATTGAAGAAGAACTCGGCAAAGCCGCAATCTATCCGGGAAAATCAGTTTTTTCAAATTTAAAGAATAAATTAATTTAATATGAAGTTATCTCAATTTAAGTATACACTCCCCAAAAATCTTATATCAAAAGCTCCTAAAGATCCGAGAGATTCTTGTAAACTTATGATTATCAACAGGGAAACCGGTGAATTACAAAATAAAAAATTCAAACAGGTTGTTGATTATCTATATGAAGGGGATGTACTTGTACTTAATGATACTAAGGTTTTCTCAGCCCGATTATTCGGAACTAAAGAAAAAACCAGGGCTAAAATTGAAGTATTCCTCCTAAGACAATTGAACGAAGTCGATAATATCTGGGATGTGGTAGTTGATCCTGCAAGGAAAGTAAGGATAGGAAACAGGATTTTCTTCAATAAAAATCTCTTTTGTGAAGTAATTGATAATACAACTTCAAGAGGTAGGATAGTCAGGTTTAATATCAAAGAAGACTTCAAAAAGTATGTCGAAAAAATCGGTAAAACACCTCTTCCTCCATATATGAAAAGAGATTCAACTGATAAGGATAAAGAATTATACCAGACAGTTTATGCTTCTAAAACAGGGTCGGTTGCAGCACCTGCCGCCGGATTACACTTTACAAAAGAACTGATTAAAAAAGCGGAGAAAAAAGGTGTGAAAATTGTTTATGTGACTTTGCATATCGGACTCGGTACTTTCAGGTTAGTAGAAGTGGAAGATCTTTCAAAACACAGAATGGATTCGGAATATTATGAAATCACAAAAGAAAGCGCTGATGTAATAAATCAGACAATTATTAAAAAGAAAAAAGTAATTTGCGTCGGAACTTCCGTTACTCGTGCCCTTGAATCAAGCGTGATCACAGGTAGATTTGTGAGATCGGGAAAAGGCTGGACGGATAAATTCATTCATCCTCCTAATAATGTTAGTGTTGTTCATAAATTAATTACTAATTTTCACCTTCCTCAGAGCACTCATTTGATGCTCACCTGCTCATTTGCAGAGAGAGACCTGATTATGAAAGCGTACAAAAAAGCAATCAAGGACAAGTACAAATTCCTCGCCTACGGCGATGCAATGATGATAGTATAAAATTATCAATATTTATATTTGTTAAAGGGTAACAAATAAATTTGTTACCCTTTTTTATTCTAACACGATTTTAATATAAGCAAAATTCTTTTTTTTCTTTTAACTTTTATAATAATTTGTTATTATACTTAATTATAATTGAGTTTATTTGAATATATACAAAGAAAATATTAATGGAATTAAGTCTTCACTCGGTATATGTATCGGGGCTTCTACAATTTCATTCGTAAAATTGGTAAAAGATAGCTCTGTTCCAAAACTTGATTTCGTAAAATCCATCACACATGACGGTAATCCAAAACAGGTTTTGAAGAATTTTTTTAATGATAATGACCCCGATGGTATATCAATCGTGGTTACAGGCAGAAAGTTCAAGAATCTGGTTAATACATATTCAATCTCCGAACCCGAAGCTATCGAGCTTTCATATCAGCATCTGAATTACAAAGAAAAATTCGGAGTAATTGCTTCTCTCGGAGGAGAAAATTTTATTGTTTATTGTCTGAATAAAAGCGGAAATATCAGCAATGTAATCACCGGTAATAAATGCGCTTCCGGAACCGGTGAATTCTTTTTGCAGCAAATCGGCAGAATGAATTTAAATGTTGAGGAAGCAATTTCTTTATCCGAGAATGAATCTCCTTATCTTGTTTCCGGCAGGTGCAGTGTTTTTTGCAAAAGTGATTGTACCCACGCATTGAATAAAGGTGTTCCTAAACCGAGCGTCGTATCCGGTCTTGCAAAAATGATCGCAGATAAATCGATTGAACTTCTATCAAAACAAAAGTCTAAAGATATTCTTATTGTTGGCGGAGTTTCACGGAATAATAGCGTTGTAAATTATATCAGGGAACATTATCCGTCTGCCTTTATTCCTGAAGAAGCTGTATATTTTGAAGCATTAGGAGCAGCTCTGAAAGCTCTCAAAGTTGAATCTTATATTGATAAAAATGATATATTCGGGAAACTTACAATTTCATTTAACCACCTCGAACCTCTGTTAAACGGAAACGCAAAAGTTACCTTTAAGGAAATAACAAAATCTGTCGCAAACCCGGGAGACATTTGTTATCTCGGACTGGACGTGGGATCTACGACAACAAAAGCAGTAATTATCAGAGATTCCGATAACGCAATACTTGCTTCTGTTTATCTGAGAACAAATGGAAATCCGGTTAATGCTTCCATAGAATGTTATAAATCACTCGCAGAGCAAGTTAATGTCCCGGTTAATATTATAGGTCTCGGCACAACAGGGTCAGGCAGGCAAATATCCGCATTACACGCTCTCACAAATGGAATAGTGAATGAGATTATTGCACACGCAGTTGCCGCTGCATTTTTCGATGAAGATGTGGATACGATATTTGAGATCGGGGGTCAGGATGCTAAATATACTTATCTTACAAATGGTGTGGCAAGCGATTACGCAATGAATGAAGCCTGCAGTGCAGGCACGGGCTCATTCCTTGAGGAGTCAGCAAAAGAGACACTTAACATTTATTATAAAGATATTGCCGATATTGCTTTCAAGGCACAGAAGCCGTTGAATTTTAACGATCAGTGTGCCGCATTTATTTCGAGTGATATTAAAAATTCAAGCCATGATGGCGAATCAAAAGAAGATATTGTTGCAGGACTCGTTTACTCTATTTGTATGAATTACGTTAACCGCGTTAAAGGGAATCGTCAGGTCGGTAAAAAAGTGTTTATGCAGGGAGGTGTTTGCTATAATAAAGCAGTACCATTTGCAATGTCTCATTTGATTAATAAAGAAATTATCGTTCCTCCCGAACCCGGATTAATGGGGGCTTTCGGAGTTGCACTTGAAATTAAGAACAGGATCAATCTCGGATTTAATGAAAAAGGTAATTTCAATCTGCTGGAATTGATAAACAGGGAATTCCATTATTCAAAAGAATTCACATGCTCCGGGGGTAAAGAAAAATGTGATCTGAAATGCAGTGTATCTATGATTGAAATTGAAGGAAAAAAGTATCCCTTCGGGGGTGCCTGCAGTAAGTATTATAATTTGAGGCAGAATATATCTGAAGATAATGCAGGCGAAAATTATGTGAAGTTACGGCAGGAACTGGTCTATAAAAAATATGCCGATTTGCCTCTTGCAAATGGTAAATCTATAGGTATAACAAAAAGTTTTCTTACAAATACACTTTATCCCCTTTATTATAATTTCTTTACTAAACTCGGATTTAAAGTTGTTCTCTCAAATGAAGTTGACCAGAATGGTATGGATAAAATCCGCTCGGCTTACTGCTATCCCGTCGAGATTGCACATGGACTGTTTCAGGACCTTGTCAATAAAAAAGTAGATTACATTTTTCTTCCTCATATCACGCAGATGCAGAATCAGTTCGATGAAAAGTATAAACGTATTTGTGTGTTCGTTCAGGGGGAATCGTATTATCTGAAATCTGCATTCAGCGACGATAAAATTCCTGAACTTATTTCACCCGTGATAGATTTTACAGCACCTGAAAGATATCTCGAAAAAACTTTTGTAAGCATAGCAAAAAAACTTGATAAATCTTCTTCCGCAGCCTTCGGAGCATTTGATTATGCTTACGGCAGATACAAAGCAATGCTGGAAGAGTTCAAAAAAATCGGTGAAAATATTATTGCCGGACTCGAGAATGATAAGGAAAAAATAGCACTCGTATTATTCGGAAGGTCATATAATTCTTATGCTATAGAGGCGAACCTGAATATTCCTCATAAGATATCTTCAAAGAATATTATGATAATTCCTCACGATTTTCTACCTGATAATGTTAAAGATTCTTATGATAATATGTACTGGCATAGCGGTCAGCAGATATTATCTGCAGCGAGGTTTGTTAAAAATCATAAAAAGTTATTCGGAGTCTATATCACAAATTTCTCCTGCGGTCCTGATTCATTTATTGTCTCTTATTTCAGGAAAATTATGGGTACTAAACCCTCTCTCACACTCGAACTCGACAGCCACTCCGCAGATGTGGGCGTTGATACAAGAATTGATGCCGCACTCGATATTATCAGAAACTATATTGAACTGACTAATAAAAATTTACTGGTAGAAAGAATAAAGGAGGATAAATCCCTGTCTGTTATTACTGAAAATAACAGGGTGATTATAGTCGATTCGGAGAATCAAAAACACAAAGTTACATCTCCTGAAATTGAAGTCCTTATCCCTTCAATGGGGAACTATAGTTCTCAGGCTTTCTCGGGTGTCTTCAGATCACTGGGGATTAACTCTTCTCCGATTCCTATACCTACTCAGAAAACATTAAAATATGGCAGAGGTTTGACTACCTGCAAAGAGTGCCTTCCGTTTATTCTTTCTACCGGTTCACTGCTCGAACAAGTTGAGAAAAAATCGGATAACTCTAAAAAATATCTTTTCTTTATGCCTCACGGATACGGACCTTGCAGGCAGGGACAATATTTCATTATGCTCAGGGATATTATCAGTGATCTCGATATTAAAAACGTAGGTGTCCTTACGATGAATGAAGAAGGCTCATTCGAAGATTTTGGCAGCGAATTTTTCCGGAGGGCTTGGATTGCAGTGGTTATTTCTGATGCTATCCATGATATAGAATCTGCAATAATTACTCTCTCCGTAGATAAAATTTCTGCACTTGAAATCCTTCAGAGGGAGTGGGATATTTTATTAAAAGCAATCGAAGCTGGAAATGAAAAATTACTTTTCCTCCAGCTGGAAAAATCAGCTTCGGTTCTTTCAGGAATAAAATTAACAAAACCTCTCAGCGAAGCAAAGGTGATTTCTTTAATTGGCGAAATCTATGTCAGAAGGGAAGAATTTTCACGCGGGGATTTGATAGAGTCACTAAGAAGCAAAGGATTCCTTGTTAAGACTGCTCCAATCTCGGAATATGTTTACTACAGTAATTATATGATTATCAACAGAAAAATAAACGGAAATTCATTCAAGGAGCGGATTAAAATTCTGATCAAAGATAAATTCCAGAGAATGCTTGAAAAGAAAATTAAAAATATACTTGCAAAAACCGGGTTAATCCATCCTGATTTAGTCGATATTGAAAAAACCATTGAGTACGGAAATAATATGATTTCAGATGAGCTGATAGGTGAAGGCATTCTCACAGCCGGGCTTGCAATGAGGGAAATACTTGATGACTCCTGCGGTGTCATCTCAATAGGTCCTTTCAATTGCATGCCAAGCCGACTCTCGGAATCAATATTAAATAAAGAAATGACTCTCGAAGGGAAATATAAATTCGGGAACATAAAACGCAATGGTTATCCTCCGGAACTTACTAATCTTCCGTTCCTTTATGTTGAAACTGATGGTAATGCGTTCCCTCAGATAACTCAATCAAAGATAGAAATTTTTATGCTTCAGGCAGAAAAACTCCACAAAATGATGGAAAGCAGACATAAATAATGAAGTGTGTTTTAATCATACCCGCAGCAGGTTCAGGTTCAAGATTTAACAGCAAAATTCCAAAACAATTTTATAAACTCGACGGTAAAGAAATCCTGATTCATACAATAGAAAAATTTACAAAGATAAAAGAAATCGACGCATTTATTATAGCAACCAGGAAAGTTTATTTTGAAAAAATAATAAAATTATTCTTCAAATTCGAAATTCAAAAACCTTTCAAAGTCGTGGCAGGCGGAAAAGAAAGACACGATTCCGTCTATAATGCCTTGCTGAATAGTGGATGTAAAGAGGGTGATATCATTTTAGTCCACGATTCTGTCCGCCCTTATATTACCGGTAAGTTGATTAAGGAATTGATTGGCTATGCGAAAAAATACAAGGCAGTAATACCTGTATTAAATATCAGCGATACCTTAAAAGAAGTGAAAAATGGTTTTATTAAAAAAACTATTCCAAGGGAAGATCTGAAACGGGCACAGACTCCACAGGCATTCGAATATACTTTATTACTCAAAGCATTTAAAAAAGCTGAAAAAGAAAAATTCAAAGGAACTGATGAAGCAGCTGTTGCAGAACATAATGGGGTTAAAGTTAAAGTCATACAAGGAGATATTTTGAATATTAAAATAACACAAAAATCAGATTTAAAACACTCAGAATAACGTAAATATATGAAACCACTTGTTATATCAACCTGGAAACATGGAATAGCAGCTAATGAAGTTGCTTATGAAATTTTAAAAAACGGGGGAAATTCCCTCGAGGCAGTCGAAAAAGGGGTAAAAGAAGCAGAAGATGACCCGAATGTATTAAGTGTGGGTTTCGGCGGATTACCTGATTGTGAGGGGAAAGTTACTCTTGATGCCGGAATTATGGATTGGAATGCGCGTATAGGTGCAGTGATAGGAATTGAACATATAAGAAATCCTATTTGCGTGGCAAGGCTTGTTCTTGAAGATACTGAGCATACAATTCTTGCGGGGAGAGGAGCTTATGCCTTTGCATTATTTAATGGATTTAAACCGGAACTTCTTCTTACTGAAAATTCCATCCGAAGGTATAATGACTGGATAAATTCAGGTGGTTATAAATCTCAGGAAATCCATACTGATGATTTTTTCCTCGTCCATAGGAGTGATGATAAAAAGATGGATATTAACGAAGACGGTAATCATGATACTATCGGCATGGTTGCTATTGATCAGGAAGGACACATTTCAGCAGCTTGTACTACGAGCGGCGTGGCATGGAAACTCACAGGAAGAGTCGGGGATTCTCCGATTATCGGTTCGGGTTTATATGTTGACGGGGAAGTAGGAGGGGCGGCGGCAACAGGCAGGGGTGAAGAATGTATCCGTGCATGCGGCAGTTTTCTCGTCGTTGAAATGATGAGAAATGGAATGTCTCCAGGGGAAGCCTGCAAAACTGCTTGTGACAGAGTATATAAACTAAATCTTCTTTCCGATAAAAACCGGGACCACCTTTATCAGGTTGGCTTTATAGCTATTAATGCAAAGGGAGAATGTGGCTCCTATGCTGTGAGGCACGGATTTCAATATGCCTTGTATAAAGACGGTGAAAATAAACTTTTTGACAGCGAATTTTATATTAATGAAGATTATATTATCGAAGATTTATGATCAGTCATGGATAAATATATAATTTATAAAAATGCTTTAATTGCTACTTTTGACAAGCAGAACCGCTGCGGCATTTTTAATCTTATTATTAAGAACGAAAAGATTTATGATATAGATTTTGATAACAGACTCAATAATGACGAAGTCATTAAAAATATTTATCCAAAATCAGAGATTATAGATGCAAAGTATAAACTGATAATTCCGCCTTTTATAAATTCCCATTTATGCTCTTCTTACTCTCTCAATAAAATTTTTCTGAAACGGAATCGCTATGATACAATAAACAACAATATTTCGCTTAACTTGCTGAATAAATATTTCTCTTCGCCGAAAACAAAACACGATTTAAAAGGTCTCCTCAGAATAAATTTTTTTAAATCTCTGACAAACGGAGAATTTGCCGTGAACGAAACTTCATCTTTTATTTCAAAAGAATATTTTCTCGAGGATAATGCAGCAAGCATACCCTATGGTCTGGAGGCTGCGTTCACTTCCTATGACGGCTATCTTAACTCGTATTTATGGAATAATAACAAATATCATTTTATTTCCCTGAAGCACGATGAGGAGATAAATAATTATTCTTTGAGTTTTCTGAAAAAAGCTTTTTCATTGGAAAGAAATAAAATTTTCCTTGAAAATCTCCGCAGTAAAAAAATAAGTGATGAAGTGAACAGGAATTTTGGAAAATCATTCGTTAGGGTTCTTTATGATTATGATTTATTATCATCGGATTTAGTTCTCTCGAATCCGTTTACAATAAATATTAATGATATCGCACTTCTCTCGGAAAAGAAAGTGAATGTGGTACTGTGTATCACAGATTTGCTGAACCTCTCATCGAAAAATGTTAACCTGAATGACTTTTTTAATTCCGATATAAATGTATGTATCGGTACCGGTTACCTCGGTGAAAATGTACTCGCAGAACTGAAAAGTCTTGCCAAGCTTATCAATCCGAATGAGGTGTCTTATGAATCCCTTTTGAAAGCAGTTACCGTGAATCCTTCCGTCATATTCTCAAAATTAATCCCATCAAATTCTCTCATAAAAAATAATCCGGCTAATATGATTATATTTGATATTTCAGACCTCAGGAGTTTCTATGATTATCCCGAGTATGATATTAATCTTGTTTCCCAGCATATTATAGAGTCCCTCGATACTAAGGATATTACCGATTTGATAATTAAAGGCAATTATCTTGTTAAAGATTACCAGAGCAGGTTTTATGAACCTGAATCTTTAAGAAAAAACATCAAAGAGCTTTCCGTGAAACTTTACGATGTTGGAAAGTATTTTGAACTTAAAGAAAAATACCTGATGAAGGGGCGGGTTAAAAAAATATCCGGCAGGGAAGAAGAAAATATCAGGTTAAATGCTTTAAGTGAATTAGAATCGGATATCGATTTCGAAACAATTGAAAATCCAGGCTTACTCACCGACAGTGATTTCAAAGTTGTCAGGGCAAAAGTGAATGAAAACCTGATACTCTCTTCAGATATTATAAGCACCGATGATAATGTTTTCAAAAATATTCACGAGCTTGATTCACCGGATTCAGGACTTTCTGTATTTGGAGATGAGGATAAGATTTCTCATATATCTGAGAAAATTGATGAAATATCTGAAGAAACTTTGGAAAAAAAGAAAGCGGAAAAAGTTTATTTCGATGACATCGGAAATAATACCGAATCCCAAATGGATAATCCTGAACCAATAAAAAAACCTCCCTCGAAAACAAAAGAAACTTCTCCTAAAAAACATATTAATTTCTTAAAATCAAAACTCCGTTTTGGTTTCGACAGCGAAGAGTCGAATAATTAAAGATATCTGATTGATTGATCATTTCCTGTTTTCCCCGTAATTTTTAACTTTAATTCCCATCCAGACTGTAATTTTCTCAGAAATCGGTTCAATTCTAAATTGTTTTATCTGTTTTAAAATATTAAATTACATATATAATTATTTTATTTCCAAAAATCTAAATTTTTTGTTAAAATGGTAAAAAATAAATTTCAATTTAAAAAAAGCCTGATAATAGTAACACTGGTTGCTTTATCTATCTCGCTTTTCGGCTTTAAGGATAACGCTGAATATAAACTCATAGATGGAATCATTTTAAAGAGGGTTAGTGACGGTGCAATGTTCGAAAAAGGTGTCGTGAATTTAAAATTCAAAACACAACTCAATGGCTTTACTACTGAAAAGTTTGGTATTTCAAAACTCGATAATTCTTTCAGTAAATTTAATGCCACGAAGGTTAAACAGCTTCATCCGCTTCGTGTGAATAAATTCACTGTTGGGGACGATATCCTTGCAATGATATTCAGAGTCGAATATTCCTCTGATATTAATCCTATCGAGTTATCCAAAATTATTCTTGAACAGAATGGTGATATTCTCGATTGGATAGAGCCTTCTATCATTTATGAACCTGATTTTATCCCGAATGATCCTTCGATGAGTCAGCAATGGCATATTTCAAAAATACTTTCAACTCAGGCTTGGGATATTTGCAAAGGGGATACAAACTTAGTAATAGGGATTGTAGATACCGGCTCGGATCTTGACCACCCTGACCTTGCAGATAATATTCATTATAACTATGCTGATCCGCCGAACGGTATTGATGATGATGGAAATGGTTATATAGATGATTATAGAGGATGGGATTTTGTACAAAATAATAACAACCCGAATATACTTGTCGTCGGAGGCGGAGATCACGGCTCTCACGTTTCTGGATGTGCCTCTCAGGTTACCAATAATGGAGTTCACGGTGCCGGTATCGGATTTAAATGTAAACTTTTAATTACCAAACACTGGAACGATGTGTCAAATACCGGTCTTTGGTATGTTGAGTCAGGTGTTGTCTATGCCTATCAGAATGGAGCAAAAGTTATTAATTGCAGTTACGGAAGTGCTTCATATAGTTCCTATTCACAAACAGTTTGTACTAATGCATGGAATGCCGGGTCAGTAATTTGCGCTTCAGCAGGTAATGGCGATGATAATGGTATCGGACAAAACTGGGCAAGATACCCTGCTTCTTATGATAACGTAGTCTCGGTTGCCGCAAGTAACCAAAGTGATATTAAATCAACATTCTCAAATTTCCACTCTACCGTTGATGTCATTGCTCCCGGTGAAAGTATTTTAAGCACTGTCTGGAATAACTCTTATGCATCTTGGGCTGGAACATCAATGTCTTCTCCTATTACAGCAGGAACTGTTGCTCTTATTCGTTCATTACACCCCACCTGGACTCCCGCTCAGACGGTTCAAAGATTACAACTTGGAGTTGACAGCATTTATAATTTAAATCCTTCTTATGTTGGTCTCCTTGGTTCAGGAAGAATAAATGCTTTTAAATGCCTTGCTGATTCTCCAATCTTATCGTTGCTCTCTTATGCTCATAATGACTCAATTTACGGTAATAATGATAAAGTCTATGATATTGATGAGGTAATTCCTATTTCCGTAAGTGTTAAAAATGAATGGCTTGCCGGAGCTAATGTATCTTTAAGATTAACAACCGATGACCCGGCTGTAACGATTGTGACTGACTCAATTTATATCGGAAACATTGCACAATATAACGGAGTCTATAACGGAACTTTTGCAAATGCATTCAAGGTAAAAGCAAATTCAGTGTGTTCTTTTGATAGAACTGTCACCTTCAAACTTGCTTACTCTTCTTCTGCTTACACGAGAGATGGAGCAAATACTTTTGCTATCACTTTCAGACAGGGATTTGTAACACATACAATTAATAACCTTTTCCTTTCCCTCACTAAAGATGGTGCAGTCGGTAAAAAAGCAGAAGCTTATGGCAACGGATTGCATATTTTAAACGGAACTGCTAACCAGCTATTCGAAGGTGGTCTTTTAATCGGTAAAAGCAGTACTCAGGTATCTGATGTCTGCAACAGGGGAAATGTTGCACCTTATAATGTATCAGATACTGATTTTACTGCTCTCAGCACTTATACACTTTATACTCCCGGTACGATTTCCTCGCAGGATGGAATCGGCTCTTTTAATGATAATGGTGCAGGAACTGATAAAATCGGCGTTCTCGTTACTCCGCAAAGTTTTGCTTGGAATACAATTGCAGACCAGGACTATATCCTCTTAAAATATAATGTGCAGAATACTAACTCTACCGCTCTGAACAATATTTATATCGGGTTGTGCATTTATTTTTCACCAAATGGTTCGATAGGTGGAAATATTTCAACTCTCGATACGATTAATAAACTTGGTTATACTTATAATGTTTCAAATCCGAATATTTATCTCGGATGTGCTATGATGTCAAGTCAAACACTTAACTTTAAAGCAATAAACGCCACCGATATATTTAATGGATTTACAACCGATGAAAAATGGCAGGCATTAAGCAGCGGTATATCTGTTCCTTTGCTTGGTCCGGGAGCCAATTGCTTTATGATTTCAGGCGGACCTGTAAGTATTGCTCCTAATGCGACTGAAGAAATCGGCTTTGCAATCGTGAAAGGAAATGACCTGAATGACCTTAAAGCCAAAACAATCATAGCCAGAAATAAATATGCCGCTACGATAGGTATCACGCCTATCGGCAGCAGCGTTCCTGATAAATATGATTTAAGCCAGAATTATCCGAATCCATTTAATCCAACTACCCGGATAAAATTTGCATTGCCGAAAAATGAATTTGTGAATATTAAAATTTATGATATTCTCGGCAAGGAAGTTGCATCTATAATTAACGAAAATCTGGCAGCAGGATTTTATGAAGTGGAATTCAATGCGAATAATCTCGCAAGCGGAATGTATTTCTATAAATTTGAAACTCCCGCTTATAAAGATATTAAGAAAATGATGCTGATTAAATAATGAACCACAATTTTTAAAAAAAGAAAAGGGTTAGATTCACATCTAACCCTTTTTTATTCTCTATTTCAAAAGCTGTTTTCCCCACTGTTTACAAATCTTCCGAGGTTGTGTAAGAACTGTCATCCTGAGGAACGAAGTGACCGAAGGATCTCGATTCCATTCTGTCTTCTACTTGTTTCGAAGGCCCACCTTCGAAACACGACTAAATAATATTTTTAAGAAGACTAAAAGTAATAACGAAGACTAAATGTAATAATTATACGAAGGTAGGCCCTACGTATCGAGAGGGTAAGAAAAGGGTTAGACTTACATCTAACCCATTTTTTCTCCAATTACTTCTAAGAAACTTAAAATAATTTTCTATTTAAAAAATTATTTATATTTTTTAGTTTCTTTGCGTTCTTTACGAATTTCTTAGCGTCCTTTGCGTTTAATCTCTTTATTCCAAAATTCCAGGTTTCTTCCTTCTTCAACAATTTTTATTGTTTGTGCTAATTATTAATTATCGAAGCGTAGCGAAGATCCCATCCTGTCCCGATGCATCGGGACTAATTATTCATTGTTAAGCGCTTCCACTCCCGGCAATTTTTTCCCTTCGAGGAATTCAAGCGATGCCCCGCCGCCTGTGGATACGTGAGTAACTTTCTTTTCTAATCCCGCTTTTGCAATTGCACTTGCGGAGTCTCCGCCGCCTATTATTGTAACGGCTCCCTGTTTCGTAGCATCGGCAAGCGCCTTTGCCACTTCAAATGTCCCTTTTGCAAAGTTATCCATTTCGAAAACCCCCATAGGTCCGTTCCATATTATTGTTTTGGATTTCAAAATCACACTTTTATATCTTTCAATCGTCTTCGGACCAATATCCATTCCCATCCATTCATTCAGTTCGGGAGTCATCTTATCAAAATCGATTGTCTTTATATTTGCTGAGTTATCAAATTTATCCGATGCAATAAAATCCAAAGGCAAGAGCAGTTCTTTATTCATCGTTTTAGCTTTTTCAAGAATTGTTTTTGCAAGTTCTATTTTATCTTCTTCGAGTATTGATTTACCTATGTTCAAACCCATTGCTTTGTAAAATGTGAACATCATACCGCCGCCGATTAAAATACTGTCAGCTATATTCAAAAGATTTTCCAGCACATCAATCTTTCCTGAAATCTTAGAGCCGCCGAGAATAGCACATAGCGGTCTTTTGGGATTATCAATAGCCGCAGATAGATATTTCAGTTCCTTTTCCATCAGGTAACCCGCCGCACAGGTTTTTATTATATGTGTTACTCCTTCGGTAGATGCATGCGCTCTGTGTGCCGAGCCGAATGCATCATTCACGTAAATGTCTCCGTAAGCCGCTAACTTTGCCGCAAACTCAGGTACATTTTTTTCTTCATCTTTGTAAAATCTCAAATTCTCCAGTAACAGAATGTCACCTTCCTGCATATTTTTTATGACTTCGGCATTGTTGGGACTGATGCAGTCATCGGAGAACAGAACCCTTTTATCCACATATTTTGCAAGATATTCCGCTACTACATTAAGAGAATATTTCATATTTTTTTCTCCTTTAGGTCTGCCAAGATGGCTCATCAGGATGCACTTCCCGCCGGCTTTAGTTATTGCGTTGATTGTAGGCAATGATTCGGTGATTCTCATAGGGTCTGTGATATTTCTGTTCTCGTCAAGCGGTACATTAAAATCCACACGCACGAGGATATTTTTTCCTTTGATTTTATTTTCTTTTATCAGCTGTTCTAAAGTTAGTTTTCGCATATTTTTTTTAATTTGATTCTGAAGTCGTTTGTAATGCGGAAATAATTTATTTATAAATCGTAAAATAAAAAAGCCCTTTAATTTTTCAACTAAAGGGCTTTCTGAAAAAATATTTATTCCCGATAGGGAACTATAATATTATTTGATTAACATCATTTTCTTTGTATCTATGAATCCGTTTGATTCAAGTCTATAGAAGTAGATACCGCTTGTCAGATTTGAGGCATTGAATTCAAATGAATATGAACCAACGCTCATATTTGAATTTACTAAAGTAGTAACTTCTTTTCCGAGTATATCATATACTTTCAATGATACGAATCCTGATTTCGGTAATGCAAAAGAAATCTTTGTCGTTGGATTGAAAGGATTCGGATAGTTCTGGCTCAGTTGATAATCAACAGGTGTATTCTCAGTAATAGGTGTAATTCCTACGAGAGGTGTACCATATCTTGCAATTCCTCCATTGCTTCTGACAGCCCAAAGAGTATTTCCGGTTCTTGCTTTTGAAATATGATAGAAGATTCCCGCCGGTGCAGGGTATTGTGACGCCCAGGTTGCACCATCATTTGATGTATAATAAATAGCAGAGGGAGTGGTGGATTCCGTAGCAACCCACCATTCACTACCTCTTCCGGTAAGACCCATTACAGTAGATGCACCAATAAAAGATTGAGCAACAGTTGTCCAGTTTGTTCCTCCGTTTGTTGTTCTGATTAAACCAGGTGAAGAAGAATATCCTCCGCATAATCCGGTTGTAGAATTGATGAAATATGTTGCTGTTACAGATGCCAATGGTGTTGTTAGTATAGACCAATTTACTCCCATATTTGAAGTGTACTGCATAGTACTTTGTGCAGGAGATGGGTACCAAACTTGTTGATCAAGAAAACACGCAGCATTCATGTATGTACCGACTGTATTAGTCGTTGCAATTGATGCCCAGGTTGCCCAGTTACTACCGCCATTAGTGCTCTTTAATAAATCCCAAAAACCACTTATCGGATCGCCGATAAAATATGCATCCGTTGCAGAGGTCATCCATAAATCATCACCGAATCCTGCGTGAGAATTTGCCAATGTCCAGTTAGTACCGCCGTTCGATGTTTGATAAATAGTTGTTATTCCTGTTGTTGTGGAATAACCGGTTGTCAACGCTGTATTAGCATCCCATGCAAAAATATTTTCTAAATCATAAGTTGTAGAAATAGTTCCGCTGACATCTGTCCAGTTTACGCCCGCGTTGATAGTCCGTAAAACTTTACCACCATTACCGCAAGCCCAAGCTACGTTATCATTAACCGCAGAAACACAAGTTAAAGCAGTTGCTATTGGCGATGTTTGTTCTGTCCAGGTTGGAGGAGTAACATTGTTTTCTGTTCCGTACATTTTGAATGTGGCACCTTTATAGTTTGGTGCAGGATCTTGTATCGCATTCCAGACAATCGGACTATTAGTAACCCTTTGTCTCGCTTCACCGGTAACTAAGGTTCCTAATATTGTTCTTGGAACACACCACGGACCTGAAGCAATTGTTCCGCCCATATTGTAATCAACCCAATATGTACCTTCGGTAAGAGTTGTACCGACGGTAACATTTTCAACCATAATAGGTCTTTGGTTATTGGTCAAAGTTGTCGATGTTACTCTATAAATATTGGTGAATCTTGTTGAAGCCATTCTATTTGTTGTAGTATCACCAAAAGCAACTATGGCACCTGTAGTATCGGGACCGATACCTTTCCAGATTCTTAATGTAACACTGGTCATAGTTGAAGTTGTTGTCGAACCTGTTTGATATCCATAAACCAAAACGGAGTCAATCGTCCAGGTTTTTCCTGCAGGTACCTCAAATTTATCAGCTATCCTGTATGGATATATAGCGCCCATATTTGGACCGTACGTAGTTCCGGGAAGTTCAATAGCAGATGCATCTGCTCCGCCAAAACCAGCACCCGGGTGTGAAATACACTGACTTCTGTCATAAAGAACAGCCTCAGGATTATCTATAATAGTGCCGGGATTAGATGTTCCGGTTTTATAATATTGTTCCATTGTGTTTGTTGCTTTGTCATTAGGCGAGACAGAATCATTCGGTCCGTCTATCGTAATAAAAGCAAAACCAACCAAAAAAAGAACAATAGGAATACTAAAAAATAAGAATTTTTTCATTTGTTTTTTCCCTTTCTTAATTTTTTTATAGTTTTATTAAATTATATCATTAATAAAAAATAATAAGTATTATAATATTAATAAAATATAGCTATTTGTCAATATAAAATTGAGAAATAGTTATTTTTTAAAATTTTATTTCCATTCCAAAGTTTAACTTATTATTAATATTATTGTTTATAAGGTCGTTTCCCGTTTCGATAGTTATCACTCCCTCGAAATATGTAACGGAATATTTTGCCTGAAGTCCCGGGAAATTTAAAGGTTTATTTTTAAAAAAAGTAGATTTAAAATTAATTTATTTATAAATCGTAAAATAAAAAAGCCCTTTAATTTTTCAATTAAAGGGCTTTCTGAAAAAATATTTATTCCCGAAAGGGAACTATAATATTATTTGATTAACATCATTTTCTTTGTATCTATGAATCCGTTTGATTCAAGTCTATAGAAGTAGATACCGCTTGTTAGATTTGAGGCATTGAATTCAAACGAATATGAACCAACGCTCATATTTGAATTTACTAAAGTAGCAACTTCTTTTCCGAGTATATCATATACTTTCAATGATACGAATCCTGATTTCGGTAATGCAAAAGAAATCTTTGTCGTCGGATTGAAAGGATTCGGATAGTTCTGTGACAATGAAAATGTTTCCGGTGTCACATTGCTGATTGGTGTAACGTTAGTAGCGACAAATTGTTGGTCAAACATTGCAATTAATCCGGTGTTAGAAACTGACCAGCCTCTGAGAATTGATCCGCTTAATATTATATGCATTGCCTGGAATGTTGCACCGACGGTGCCTGTATATTGTTCAGCAAAAGTAGTTCCATTATCGGTTGATGCATAAATAATGTTAGATCTGTTATACCAGAATCTGTTTGTATATTTTACAGTATTGAAAGCATATAAGTTTCCGGTTCCCGGTACAGTTACAGTGGTATATGTTCCACCCCCGTCAACTGATTTTGCTGCTGCAGTTGTACCTGCGAAACCTGTTCCACCGTTAAAAGCTACACTATAGCTGTTAGCAGTTCCGGTTGTTACACCTGACATCCAGGACCCCGTTGCACCAAAGTTATTTGATTTATATACTTTGGTATTATTTGTTCCAAACCAAATATAATTGCCTTCTATATACATAGCATTATTCCAACCTGCTTCACCGACTCCGCTTAAATATAAGCCGGCAGAATCCCAGGTTAAACCTGCATCCGAGGTTTTCCAGAGTGACCACCTGTTGCTTACAGGGTCACCATATATAAAGCCATTATTTGCATCTTTGAACTTAATGTCATCAATAAATCCACTTACTTGTGTAAATACTTGTGCCCAGGTTGTTCCACCATCGGTTGTCCTGAAGACGAAAGTAGCAGCAGGTGATGTTGAAACAAGACAGGTTGTAGCGCTTAATCCGCAAATTGCATAAACGTCGTTTGCACCGACGGTCGCATTTGCTTTGTTTGTCCAGGTTGTTCCTGCATCGGTAGTAAGTAATATTCCTCCGGTATTAGCACCTATCCAACATACGTTTGCATTAACAGCAGAAACGCAGTTCAACGATACTCCGGTTAAAGGGGAGGTTTGTGCAACCCAAAGAGGAGTTGTTGGTTCAGGTTCAACTGTTTCAGTATATTTCCAGATACCTCCAGCATAACCCGTTACAAAAACGGTTAACTGTGTACCCGTGTGATTGGCGGCTATACCCCACATAGGACCGGTTGTTTGTGCATAAGTGTAAGATAACGGAAATGTAGAACCACTATTGGTTGAATAATACATATTTGTCTGTGCTATCCAGAATCTGGTTCCAAGTGATTGTAAGTGAATATCCAAACTGGTACCGGGATTAGTGAATGCACTCCATGTTATACCTGCGTCTGTTGATTTTAATGTAACTCCGCCGCCTGTAACAAATCCAATGTTTCCGCTGAATGTAACACATGTTGTCGAGGCAATACCGGTTGTAGTTGAAGAAATCCAGCTCGCTCCGAAATCCGTACTCCTGTATACATGGCTATTAGCACTGGCACCGAACCAAATGTTATTACCTTGTACACACATGTCGTTATCCCAACCTGCTTCTCCTGCTACTTGAGCAAGATATAATCCGGTAGAGTCCCAAGTTGTTCCGCCATTGGTGGTTTTCCATAATGACCATCTGCCACCGACCGGGTCTCCATACATAAATCCATTGTTTGCATCTTTAAATCTTATATCATCGACGTAGCCGCCTGTTTCTGAAAAGACTTGTGTCCATGTTGTTCCGCTATTTGTTGTTTTGTAAACAAATGAAGCACTAGGGGTTCCCGCTACAATTACTGTATTTGCGTCAATTGCACGAACAACATCACATCCCATAGTTGCCGGGATTGGCAACGCTGCGATGTTTGTCCAGTTAAGTCCGCCATTTGTGGTTTTCAGTACTATTCCGGCATCACCGGAAATGAAAGCCACATTTGCATCAACTATGCTTACAGAACGTAATATTCCGGTCACACCGGAATTTGTTAAATATGTCCATTGAGCCATTAAATTTGCAGATATGAACATTACCGCAAATAAAAATAGAAATTTCTTAAACATTTATTTCTCCTTAATTTTTAAATTAATTAAAAGTTAACTTATTTTAATAAATAATAAATTATTAGTCAATATAAAAGAAAATAATTTCTTTTATTAACTTGACTTCATAGTTTAATGAAATCAAGTCAACAATTTATTTCCTTTACACATATTAATAAAATGAAAGCGGGTCTTTCAACCCGCTTTTTAATGGAAAATTAGTTTCTTTATGTTACTTAATCAGCATCATTCGTTTTACATCGGTGAAATTACCGGCTGATAATTTGTAGAAGTAAACTCCGCTTGATAACTCCTCTGCATTTAAATCTACTATGTAATAGCCCGGAGTTTTTACCTCGCTTACCAATGTCCTCACCTCTCTTCCGAGTACATCATATATTTTCAAATTAACAAATCCTTGTTTTGGTATCGCAAAGTTAATCTTCGTTGTTGGATTGAAAGGATTCGGATAGTTTTGTGACAGCTTATATTCCGTCGGTACAATATTCCCAACTTGTTGTACATTCGTAATTATAGTTATAATTCCGGGACCATAAATAGAATCCTTCCAGTTACCTCGTCCTGTATTATATGCAGTGCTTACTACTATATAATTTGTACCCGAATTTAAAGTAATATAGCTTATTGCAGACCTGTTCAAACTTCCTACCGGAAATTCTGGCATCCAGGTCCCTAAAGTATCATCATTCGCTCCAATACAATTTGTTAATCCGTTAGCTGGATCAAATGTACCTTGATATAAAGCAATAAAGCAATCATAGCTTGCACCCATATAAATATAATATTGACCGCTATTAGATACCGTAAACATTGTGGTTTTATATGGTACACTGTAGCTTGATAGCGCAGTAGGGGGTGTAGCTGAGTTTCCGCTATTTCCGTTTGGTCTTATAAATACCGGGTCGCCGGTCGCAATAGACCCTGAAAAAACGTAGCTTGAGAACAACGCCCTCTTCAATGTAATTGACCTGTCCGGAACGCTTGAGTTAAGCGAATCGGTTGAATTATACGCGCGCACTCTCCAGTAACCCATGATTGAATCTCCGAGGTTAAGCCCGAGACCCGCGAGATACGAGTCAAGTTGTCCAAGAGTCATCGTCAGGACAGTATCAAATCCACTGTTGTTTGAAGGTAATCTTAATGTAGCCGGGTCTGAATATGAACCGCCTGTTTTATAAAGCCATTTATAAGTTGTACCTGCGCCTGAACGTGTCCAGTTGATATTGACAGGTACCGTAGAGCCGGGGACTGTAACAATTCTTGATCCCGCGGCGGGTGAAATTAAGTTAAACGCTGTAAGCGCGGGTTTTTGTCTTTTAAGCGTAATTGCTCTTGGACCGTTAGTAGATTTCAATGAATCAGGTCCGGTTGCTGAAGGAGATTTATATGCCCAAACATCCCATTGACCAATTGTTGAATCTCCCTGATTCAAACCGATTCCGGCTAATAACACGTCTAATGCTTCCAAAGTTGTGTTGATAGAGTTCGTTCCCGCAGGTATCGTTAATGTTTTCGATGGTCCTGAAGTGCTTACATATTTCCATTTATATGTTGCACCGGTAGCGGAAGTATCCCATGTAATTGAAACAGGTGTCGTACTTCCGGGTAATGTTGAAATCGTTACTCCTGCAGTTGGAGTTAATAAATTAAAAGCATTAAGAGGATAAGCAGCTGAAGAAGTTACATTAACGAGATCTAAAGAAAATGAGGCACCGTCAGTAGAAATATCAGCATAATATTCTCTGAATCCTATATAAATATTTGAGCCGGCAGGTACAAGATTACCGATTTTATATTTATATTGAACCCAACCTGAGTCTGTTGCAGCAAAAGTAAGACTGGCGACTGTAGTTGTCATTCCGGCGATATCAGGTGTTGTTGTTGATATTTTTACATAAAAATTATCCATATAGTTTCCGAATTTTCTTATCCAAAATGTTAATGAGTCATTCGGGTTAACACCTGTGATTTGTGGAGTAACTAACCACTGTTCGCAGGGACCAGAGGTACCTCCACTACCATTACCTGTAATATAATTACAAAAAGCGACTGCTGTTCCCCCGCCGGTTGGAACTGAAATGTAACCACCATTGAATCCGGGAACCGGAGTCGTACCATCAAGTATTCTATACCATCCGGTTGTCCCGCTAATAGGATTAATTTGAATCCATCCTGCGGGTGGAAAGGTCGTTCCTTCGAACGACTCACTCAATGTACTTAACGGTCCATTAAGTGCGGGTCCGTAAACGATTGCTTTATAGTCAACAATTTTTACAGGTTTTAGAGGTGCTTTATCACCATCTCCATCCCCGAAAATGAATGCTAATGAAGCAATCAGAATGACTAACAAAATTGGAATTAACTTTTTGTTCATGTTTCCTCCTTAAGTTTAAAAAAAAGTTTGTTGAAAAATTTATTTTTTCTTTAAAATTATAATAGAAAATTATAGAAAAATCAAGATACTTTATTTTAATAAAGTCACTTGAAAGTCGATTGAGAATCTTTAATATTTTTAAATCTATCATTGTTGTTTTAAATAAAAATATATATCTTTCAAAATATAAATTATTATGAGAACAAAAATAATCGTCATATTCGCTCTGTTCTTTTTATCATCCGGCATTCTTAATGCCCAGTTTAAAGAACCGGATGAAAAGTACAGGAACAAATTGTTCCTCGGAATATTTAACCCGAAAAATTTTACGATGGAGCACTCATTTCAGGTTAGTTTTCTGACTATGGGAAGCGGAAATGTATCGCTTACATCTTACACTAACCGTATGAACTACAAAATATCAGATAAATTGAACGTCTCTGCGGATTTGAAACTTCAGTATGCTCCGTTTGCAAATTCTGCTTATGGCAAGGATTATTCCAGCAAAATGCAGAGTGACTTATCCGGTGTTTATTTGTCACGGCTGGCATTGGATTATAAAATTTCCGAAAATAGTTTCATAAGTTTCGAATTTCGTAAACTTGACCAGAGTTATTTCTATGATTATTACAACAACCCGTTTAATAGAAATAACGATTCCCGGTTCTCAAATTGGCGTTAAAAGATTTTTATAAATATATTCTCGACCGGAAGTAATTAATTTTTACTTTCGGTTTTTTATTTTCATCATGAAAGAAGAAACGAAAAAAAGCTTTTTAAATTATTTCCTTAATATCTCGATAATTGTGATGGTAATCGTTTGTCTCTTACTCGGATATTCACTTTTCAGGAATTCGGCAGCGTCAAAAAATGAAAAACCAAAGCCGATTATTGATACGGTGACAAGTTCGGTTACCAACCAGCCGAGCCATGCCTATCAGATAGATGTCCAGAACGGAACGGGCGAAAATGGCGTAGCGGCTAATTTCAGGGATTTTTTTAAAAAGAAAGGTTTCGATGTAGTGGAAATGGGTAACTTTAAAAATAATGATGTAAATAAAACAATGATAATTGACCGTTCAGGAAATAAATTTGCTGCTAAAAAAGTTGCCGAAGCGCTCGGACTGACCGAAAAGAATATTATTCAACAGAAAGATACTACTTCGTTTTTGGATGTTACCGTTATTATCGGAAAAGATTTTCAGGAATTAAATCCTTATAAAGAAAAAGTTAAATAATAGTAAATGGATTCAAAAGAACTAACTGACTTAATTGCAAAGTATATTATCAATAAAAAAGGGGGAAATATAAGAATTCTCGACCTCAGGGAACTTACGCCTGTTACGGATTTTTTCGTCGTCTGTACCGCTTCATCGGAACCGCAGGTAAAAGCTATCGCAGATTATATCTCCGATGAAACAAAAAAAATACAGGAAAGACCCTGGCATAGCGAAGGGTATCAGAACCTTAGCTGGGTACTGCTCGATTATGTCAATGTCGTCGTGCACATTTTCCTGCCTGAAGCAAGGAAATTTTACAACCTCGAAGGTTTATGGGGTGATGCTAAAATCACTGAAGTCAAAGATGAATAATTATTAACTATGAAGAAAAGAATACTTCTCACACTCGGAGACCCTAACGGTATAGGACCGGAAATTATATTGAAAATTCTCGGCTCACGTATTTTTAAAAATACTTTCATAAAAGCAATCGGACCACGTGGCGTTTTTGATTTTTATTCTAAAAAATTAAAAATCAATAAAATTGATGCTGAGAATTTGATTCATATCTCCGGATATGATACGTTCAAACCTGTTCCCGGTAAAGCTTCACGGCTCGCAGGAAGAATTTCGGGAGATAGCATACGTCTCGCTTCAGACCTTTGCCTTCACAAAGAATATGATGCGATGATAACGATGCCGATTTCTAAAGAATCATTGAATGCCGGGGGTTATGATTTTCCCGGGCATACTGAAATGCTTACTTATTATTCAGGCTCAGTTGATACACTTATGATTATGTATTCCCCGGAACTTATTATTGCAAACGCAACAAATCATATTCCTTTATCCCGTATTTCCCGGATTATCAATAAATCCTTTATTAAAAAGAAAATAATTTCATTTAATAATATATTAGTAAGTGAACTTGGGGTAATTAAGCCAACAATTGCAGTTCTTTCATTTAATCCGCATAATGGCGATGGCGGAGCCCTGGGAAATGAAGAACAGAGATATTTTCTGCCCGCAATTAATGAATTGAAAAATGACGGCTTGAGTGTTTTCGGCACTTTTGCAGCGGATTCCTACTTCGCAAATAAAACATATAAGAAATTCGATTCAACACTTGCGGTATATCACGATCAGGGCTTGACACCATTCAAAATGCTGTCCGGAAAAAAGGGGGTGAATTATACTGGTGGATTGAAAATTGTGCGCACTTCTCCCGACCACGGCACGGCGTTTGATATTGCCGGTAAGGGACTTGCGGATATCTCGAGCAGTATAGCCGCCGTAAAACTTGCCCTGAAAATTATAAACTCATAATTATTATGATACTGCTGAATAATGTATCGTTCAATTATTCCAATAAAAAAATATTTGAATCGGCAAATCTTGAAGTTAATACAGGGGAATTTGTTTTTGTAGTAGGTGAAAGCGGAATCGGTAAAACCACTCTTTTAAGATTAATGTATTTTGATTTATTCCCGTCTTCAGGATATGTAAAGTTTGAAAATTACAATTCAGGAAACATTGATAAAACTGATATTCCTAAACTCCGACGTGAATTTGGTATAGTATTCCAAGATTTCAAAATATTTTATGACCGGAATGTATTCGAAAATGTTGCAATACCTCTTTATATAATGGGGACAAAAAGTGAAGATATTAAAAAAAGAGTTTATGAAGTAGCATCAGAATTCAAACTATTGGATTCTCTTAATAATATGCCATATGACCTTTCAGGAGGAGAGCAGCAGCGTGTCTGCATTGCAAGGGCAATGATAAATGAACCAAAACTTCTTATTGCCGATGAACCGACAGGTAATCTTGACCCTTTTATTTCTTTTGAACTTTTTAAACTGATTGATGAAATAAACGTAAAAGGAACAACGGTGATAGTGGCAACCCATAATTTCGAAATCGTCCGAAAGTTTCCTGATAAACGGATCGTACAAATCAAATCTAATAAATTCTTCGATGTGAAATTGAAGATATAGGATTAATTCAATTGGTCATTCCCGAACGCTCTTATCGGGGAGTACTCTCTGGATCATCCACTCTTTATTTATTAATTCAACCCCCGTCTGTCATTCCCGAAAGTTCTTATCGGGAATCCACTTCCTTAAAGATTAGTATCATTTTCTTTTAATATTGTAGCCACTGATTCGATATCGTCTTCCGTAACATAATCGAACATTAAATCTCTCCACTCTTTATTTATTTATTCAACCCCCGTCTGTCATTCCCGAAAGTTCTTATCGGGAATCCACTTCCTTAAATATTAGTATCATTTTCTTTTAACATTGTAGCCACTGATTCGATATCGTCTTCCGTAACATAATCGAACAGTAAATCTCTCCACTCTTTATTTATTTATTCAACCCCCGTCTGTCATTCCCGAAAGTTCTTATCGGGAATCCACTTCCTTAAAGATTAGTATCATTTTCTTTTAACATTGTAGCCGCTGATTCGATATCGTCTTCCGTAACATAATCGAACATTAAATCTCTCCACTCTTTATTTTCTTTTTCGATTAAATGTATTTTCCACGCTCTATTCCATTTCTTAATTTTCTTTTCCCGCTCAATAGCATCACTAATATATTTAAAGGTTTCAAAATGGACTAACTTTTTTACATTATATTTTTCAGGAAAACCTTTTTTCAATTTAATTCGATGTTCAATTGCTCTTCGAATCAAATCATTCGTTACACCTGTATATAAAGTCCCGTTCTTTTTGCTTGCGAGAATATAAACATAGTAATATTTCTCCTGATAATTCATATTTTAGATTCCCGATAGGAGCATTCGGGAATGACAGTTAGATTAATGTAATTCTAATAGAAGTGATTTACATATTCACTTTAAAAAAAGTGAGACTCCTTTCAGTCCCTTTATCTGTTCATTAGAAAGTTTGTAACTTTTTCCCAGTCCTTTTCAAAATCAAATTCAAATCTGTCCTTAGGATTTATTCTGAATCCGATTTCTAACATTTCGAGACCTTTTTCTATATCACCTTTTATAAAAAAGATCTTTGCTCTTTCGTAAAATGGTTCTGCCCAGTCAGGATAATTGTTAGATGAACTTTCAAAAGCTAAAAGAGCCTCATCATATTTTTTCCCGTCAAGTAAAGCACATCCGTAATCATACCATGCATCGTGATTATTTTTATCGAGCTTTACAACTTTCCTGTAACTTTCAATTGCGTCATCCACATTACCCATTGCAAGTTCGGCATCGGCTTTTGAATACCAAAGCTCCGAAAAATCATTGCATAAAACTATTGCTGACTTAAAATTATCAAGTGCGTTAACATAATTAGAAAGACAGTAATAACAATTACCTCTTCCATAATATGATTCATAATTCATCGGGTCTATTTCAATAGACCTGTTGAAATATTCAATTGCTTTATTATAATCTTTCAGCTCTTCATAAGCATTGCCGATATTATGGTAAGAAAATGCATCATCGTTTCTTATCGCAATTGCCTTCTCATAATATTCTATTGCTTTCAGTAGTCTCCCGAGTGAAGCATAGGCATTTGCAGCGTTGTACCACGCTGAAGCAAAATTATCACACAAAACAAGGCACATCTCATAGCTCTCTATAGCTTTTAAGAATTTACCCTGCCTGTTCAATACAATTCCTCTGTTGTACCAGGCATTGTGGTTGGTAGGGGAGTACTCAATATGTTTATCATAGCATTCAAGTGATTTTTCGAACATATCTATGAAATCATAACAATACCCTAATTCATAATAGGCATCTTTATTGTTCGAATCTAATTCCAGAACTTTATTAAAAATTTCTATGGATTTTGAAAATCTTTCAAGCCGCTCGTTAGTAAGACCGAGATTAAACAAAGCATCTATATTTTCCGGTTCAATTTCTAATGCTTTCTGATATGAATTCAATGCCGCCTCTTTCATCCCGCAGCTGTCCAATGTAATTCCTCTGTCTAAATAAATTTCTACATCATTTGGATTACATACTATTGCCTTCTCAAAATATTCAAGGGCTTCTTTATATCTCCCCATCCCGTCTAATATTAATGCTTTTTTATGATATGCATCGGTTGTATAAGGGTAATGCTCGAGCAGAAGATTAATGTATTCAAGTGCTTTCTGATATTGCCCGGAATCCATAAAATGATTTACGGATTCCTCGAGATGTTCGGAATCAAAGTTAGATTCAAATCCGCTCAGGAAATCCGGAAATTCATTCCGCTGTTCATTGTTATCTGATGAATTTTCATCACTATCGGTGAAAAATTCAGTGTCATCAAAATAATTCAATATTTCCCTCCTTTATTCATACAAAAATAAATTAGATAAATCCTCAGTATAAGTCAAGGATTTTTAAAAAAGAGAAAAATTTTTGTACATTTTTATTTTAGCACTGATAAATTAATTAATCTATTGTTTTTATTTGTGAATCAATTTAACTTATTCCCCTATGAAGCGAATATTCCTCTCATTATTGTTTTTTTGCACTTTATTTTTTTCCTGCACTACTATTAAAATAAAAGACAGATTGAAAATTGATGAATCATATGACTGGTTGATGTCTGACGGAAATCCGTCGAGAACTAATATTTACAATTCTTCAGGATTTGCAAATCCGCCGTACAAACTCATCTGGTCTTTTGATAATGATGCTTCCTATCCTGTTAAAAATCTTGCTGCTGCTGACGCTGTTTTATTTTCCGGAAACCTCAAAGGGGAAATATACGGCATAGATATTACGTCAGGAAAATCTCTCGGTTCTTTTTCTACGTCATCACCTTCTCAGATAAACGGTTTTGTTATTTACGATAATAATATTATTATCACCAGGACAGGGGATGATAATAAAAGTACAATTTCATATAACATCCATACAGGTAAAGAAAACTGGAGCATCGATCTTGGCTGGATTGCATCTTCTCCTGTAATATCAGGAGAAAATCTGATTGTAAGTTCAATGGATGGATATATAATTAATCTTGACCCTGAAGATGGAAAAACTAAATGGAAATATAAGGATGAAGACGAATATAAATCTAATCAGTTTTCCGCTTCACCGACTATTTATAATGGAAATATTTACACGGGAAATGTAAATGGTTATTTGTACACTTTGAATCTAAACTCCGGTGAGTTTGTCAGGAAATTTAAAACAGATGCTCCGATCTATTCCGATGTCTCTGCGGCAACTTCCGGAATATTTTTCTTTTCTGATGATATGAATTTCTATTGTCTCGATACTTCAGGAAGTTTAAAGTGGAAAAAAAATCTTTATACTAAATCATATTCATCATCCTCTTTTTATAAAGATTGCGTTATTACATCTGCAGTTGATGGCTGCGTTTATGCTTTGAATATTTCGAATGGGGATATCGTATGGAAATATCAAACCTATGGTACTATATGGGCTTCGCCCTTGTTATGCTCCGGGAAAATATTTATCGGCTCTTTTGATAAAAACTTCTATTGCCTGAACGCTGATTCAGGAGAACTCCTCTGGAAATACTATTCTGAAGGCAGGATAAGATCAAATGCAGTTATCTGGAAAGAATTTATTTTCGTCTGCTCGGATGATAAAAATATTTATTGCTTTAAGTAATTATAAAGATTGTTGCAAATCGGTATTATTCTCCGGCGGCGGGATATTAACCGGTTCAGTAAACGTTCTTATCTTTGCTTCTATATCTTCCGCACTCCATTTTTCTAAGGTAATGCATATCAGGACGAATTGTTTTCTTCTTTTTTCTCTCAGGGATTTTACAAAATGGTTTAGCGGGGTGACTGATATTTTATCTTTATTTTTTTTAATCCTGTTATTATAAATTTTAATTTCTTTCGTAAATTCATTTAGTCTTGGTATCAAAACATCAATATCATGAATTGATCCTGCACGCTCTACGAATTTTTTTGTTTCGGATATCATTTCGTCAAACTCATTATTAATAAATCCGGAATATAACTCCATCGAATATCTTAATGGCTTTGCTTTTATTCTTAATTCATGCAGCTCGCTCTTTTTTGTGGGATGATTCAGAACAACTTTCATATCCCTTAAAACACGTCTTCTAAGCTCGGGGATTATTAATACAGGATTATCTATAAAACTTGTATCGAGGTTAAAGTTTTTAAATCTCTTTTTCTGTTTTTTTGCAAATCCTTCCTGAACCAGGCCGGTAATATCAATTTTCGATTTAATAAATTTAATTAATCGTTTATCTGTTTCTAAGTTTTCCCTTAAAGTGGACTTTTGACTTTTTAGTTTTGAAATGAAAAGTACAAGGATTTTATTATATTCGGGAGTGTTTTTACTGAGATAGTTATCAATTATTTCAAAAGAAACGTCAAGTTCCCGGATTTCTCCGATCAATCTGATAAAATTACGCAGTATATTATAAATTCTATTGAACTTTTGTTTTGGGAATAATTCATTAAATATTTTCAAGTATCCTTTAAGTCTCCGTGATGCAACTCTCATCTTATGAAGGGATTCAATATCATCTTCATTAAAAATACTTTCATTGTAACGGAAAATATCTTCGATCCGGGATATCAAAATCATATTCATCGCATCTCTCAGAGGTAAATCTTTTGAAAATCCTGTTATTTCACTTATGTTTGTCAATTTGATATTAAATTATTTTTGCTTCCCATATTACGTTACAGCCGGAACGCTTGAACATTGCCGAAGCGCTGCAATATTTATCCTGTGATAAAGCAATCACTTTTTTAAACTCTTCAACTGTTGCATCCGGGCTTTTTAAATTATAAGTCATCTTTACTTTTGTGAATACTTTCGGATGCTCCTGAGCTCTTTCTGCTATCAGGTCAATGCTGAAATCATCAATTATCTTTCTCCGCTTTCTCAGCATGGATAGGACATCCATAGCTGTGCACCCTGCAAGGGACTGCAGCATTACCTCAAGCGGAGTAGGGGCTGTATCTTCTCCGCCAACCTCCGGATGTGTGTCAAAGTAAGTAATAAGACCAAGTTCATTTATACCTGCAAGCCTCATTCCTTTTTCTAATTTCAATTCTGATTTCATTGTTAAAAATATTTTATTCGTTTTGTTATTGCTTTATAAAAGATTTAGGAGAATGGAAATAAACGTCACAACTGTTTTGTTAATCAGTAAATTTCGCGTGTACTGCAAGCCAGACACAATGAGGTTTTCTGCTCGTATAAGTTACCCTGTGTTTGCATCCGGCTGGTATAAAAATGTAATCACCTTCTATCAAAAGCATTTTCCGGTTATTGTAAAATAACAGTTCCGCTTTTCCTTTCAGCAATATTACCCATTCATCTTTTTTCCCCTTCAGCCATTTCCCTTTGGGAGTTGTTTGTCCTGTAGATAAAATCCTTTCTATTTTTATTCCTCCGGATTTAATAATCTCTTCTGCTATTTCTAACTTTCTGTTCTTATTGAAAGAAATTTTGAAGATATTATTTATCTCTATTTCTTTGCGGCGTACAATCCTAACCATTCGGATTTATAATTTATCTGTTTCATCTCAAAACCGTTTTGTTCAAGCATTCCGGTTATTTTTTCTTCCTCGTCGCTAAGCACGCCGGAGATGAACAGCTTACCGCCGGATTTTAATTTCTCATAGATAGTGCTTATATTATCTTCAATTACACTTCTGATAATATTAGCGCATATAATATCAAAACCTGTTTCTTTTATTTCCGATATGTTGCCTTTGATAAGTTTGATATTCTTGTTGACACCATTCACTTTAAAACATTCCTTGGCATTTTCAATTGAGTCATCGTCAATATCAATGGCTATTGCCTTCTCCATACCAAGTTTGATGGAAGCTATGGATAAAATTCCAGTTCCGCATCCGTAATCTAAGATGTATTTATCTTCCTCATCAATCTCGTCAATCAAAAGTTCAATCACTAACTGAGTCGTTTCGTTATGTCCTGTCCCGAATGACATCTTCGGGTCTATTTCAATCAATATTTTATCTTTGGGATTGATCAATTTATCTTTTTTCCAGCTCGGATATATTATCAGTTTATTTTTTATGTAAATAGGGTCAATTGATTTTTCCCATTCCTCGTTCCAGTTCTTTGATTCTAATTTCTTTAAAATAACCGAATCAACCGGTAACTTAAATTTTTCTTTCAATGTGTCCGCTAATTCCTCCGCCTCTTTTTTCTTCTGTACGGGAAAATATATTTTAAGGCACTCCTCTTCTTCAAGAATATTCTCAATACCGGATAAGTATAACAAGTTATATACTTTATCATAGTTTTTTTGGTTGTAATGTATTTCTAACTCAAGATAATTTTCTTGTGAGTTCATAATTGAATTTAATGTAATTTGTATTTAAGAATAGATTTTCGCTTGTGCAGAATCAAGTGTATTCTTCATAAGCATTGCAATTGTCATTGGTCCCACTCCGCCGGGGACCGGTGTTATTTTGCTGCATTTTTCATAGCAGTCATTGTAATCAGCATCACCTGTAATACGGTATCCCTTTTTTGTTGATTTGTCTTCTATCCTGTTAATTCCGACATCTATTATCACAACTCCTTCTTTTATCATATCCGCTTTCAGGAAATTAGCTTTTCCTATCGCTGCTATTATTATGTCGGCATTTTGAGTAAACTCTCTAATATTCTTTGTAAAACTATTGCATACGGTAACGGTCGAATTAAGAGATTTGTTGATAAAAAGGTTCGCGACAGGTTTTCCCACAATATTGCTTCTTCCTATCACTACAACATTTTTTCCTTTGGTCTCTATTGCGCTTCTTTTTATCAGTTCCACTATTCCGGATGGTGTGCAAGGTATAAATGATTTAATTCCCGCTACCAGTCTTCCGGCATTCTGAGGATGGAATCCGTCAACATCCTTTTTGTAATCAATGGCTTCAATTATTTTTTGCTCATTGATATGCTTTGGAAGAGGAAGCTGAACTAAAATCCCGTGTATTAACTTATCATTATTATATTCAGCAATCAGGTCTAAAATTGTTTCTTCCTTAGTATCTTCAGGTAGTAATTTGATTACTGAATAAAAACCCAGATCCTTACATACTTTATCTTTACTGCTGACATATATTTGAGATGCAGGATTATTACCGGCGACAATTAATGCTATTCCCGGTACAATACCTTTTGCTTTTAAATCCTCTGCCTCTTTTCTGATTTCATCTTTTATAAGTAAGGATATATATTTTCCGTCAATAATTTTATCGTCAGCCATATTAAAATTTCAATAGTCACTTTTTCTGATAGGTCCTGCATTATCACGGATTATAGCATCTATGTATCCGCCTTTTTTGACGATATCAAGTAATTCTTCAGCTTGATTAATATTATCAAAAGTATCTCCCGCAATTACTCTGTAAATATCATCCGAAAGAAATCTGACAACAACAGATGTGTTAAGTTTAGAGCGGGCAATAGCAGCGAAATTATTGGCATTATCCTTGTTCAAAAACGCACCTATCTGCACTACGAATGGTCCTGTATCACTCACGGTAATTTGTTTGCGTATTGTATCAACTTTAATCAGATTTTCATCTTCATAACAATCACAGCCGCAGGAATAAATCGAAAAACCTGATAATAAAAATATAATAATATAAAGAAATGTATATAATAAATTTTTCATACTCTATTTTATCTTTTGTTTAGTTATTGTCTAGTTTCTTGATTTTCTTTACGAAAGCATCCGGGAAACCTTTTCCTCTTACGTATCCCATATATGCATTAGCTTTTTCAGGATCCGTAAATCTGCCTACTGCGACTATATAATAATTATTCTCGAAAATTATTTCGGTTTTTTTACCAAGAATAGAATCTGCATTTAATGACATATTATCAGCAAATTGCTTCTTCGCGAAAGAAGCTATCTGAACTACAAGTTCAAATTTGACGGGAACAAATTTAATTTCCGTTCTCGTTCGTATAGTATCAATTTGTACGATAGTTGTATCAGGAATATACATTTGTTCTTCCGCAAAATCTTCTGCGGCATCACATCCCCAAAAACAGGCAGATGATATAAATATCAAAAACGGTAGTGCTAAAAAATACAATAAGTTTTTCATTTTTTTACCATCTTTAATTTTTTATGGGTCCTGATATAAACACCCTAAATCATTGTTTATGAAATATATAATATTTTTTAGATAAATTTGAGTCTTTAATACATTACTTTAAATTATTGTTTCCAATAGCCCCGGGACGGAATCAACCGGTATTTATTTAACAAGTATGTTTAACTGCCTCAGAAAACTCTTGTGCTTTGTATAATGAATGCCTTTCATTCCTAATGACCTTGCCGATTTTATATTTTCCATCAGGTCATCTATTAACAATGTTTTCTCAGGATTCAATTTGTATTTTTGAAGTACATATCTGAATAACCTTTTGTCAGGTTTTTTCATATTTACTTTAAATGACAAAATCCTGTTCCTTATAAGCGTAACATAAGGAAAATTTTTATAAATGTAGTTTATGTGATGTGAACAAGTATTCGATAGTAGAAAGAGCTTGTATTTTCTGTCATTTGATACTTGTTCCAGAAAATTTTTCATAGGAGTATTTTCCCAGAAAATATCTTTGTATAAAAAAGTAAAATCGGAATAACCGGTTTTCAGGTTAAATTTTCTCTTCAGTTTCTTAAAGAGGTCTTTATGCGCAAGCCTGCCGGTGATAAGTTTAATATCGAGTTTCTTGTTGATAATATACCTTCTTAACTCTGCAGGATTAAGTTTCTTTTCTAACCTTGATATTCCTTCATAAAAATAGTAGAAATCATAGAAGCATAAAGTATTGCCAAGGTCGAATATAATATTTTCTATTTTACCGGGCTTCAATCTTTAGAGATATTTTTTCTCGAGAACATTGAGGTCTTTATCAAGTACATATATTTTTGGTATCCCGGTAGGGATTTCAGTTTCAAGTATCTGTTCTTTCGTTAGCTTTTCGAGATACATCACAAGTGCCCTCAGACTGTTGCCATGAGCAGATATCAGAATATTTTTCCCTGCTTTCAGCTCGGGAAGTATCTTGCTTTCCCAGTAGGGAATTACTCGTGCGGCGGTATCCTGCAGACTCTCGCCTCCGGGAGGTGCAACATCATAACTCCTTCTCCATATTCTTACCTGTTCGTCCCCGAATTTTTTTCTCATTTCATCTTTGTTCAAGCCCTGTAAATCTCCGTACATTCTTTCGTTGAGGGCTTTATCATATTGGATAGGAATATTTTCCTGGCCTATTATTTCCAATATTATTTTAAGGGTTCTCTGGGCTCGCGTCAATGCAGAAGTAAAAGCTTCATCAAATTTATAGTCTACGAGCTTTTCTCCTGCCTGGTTTGCTTCTTCAATCCCTTTAGGGGAGAGATCTATATCAATCCATCCGGTGAATCTATTTTCTAAATTCCATAAGGATTGACCATGTCTTACAATCACTAAATTTGGCATTTTTCAAAAAGTTTATTTATTAAATATCTATTTCTTGTTACAGACTTTCCTGTTTTTTTATTCTTTTCACACTAATAGAATGTCCGGGATTGTTTATGTTTTCCATTTAATAGAACAACCCATCGAAGGATTTTGATTTACATCCGGATCTTTATTATCTAGTATATCCTTGAAAGCATTTTCAAGCTCACGCTTTGTTACACTGGCCTCTTCTTTCCAGTTATCATCCAGCCTTCCCCTGTATTTCAATTTCCTTTCTTTGTTGTAAACATATATATCAGGAGTGCAGACGGCATCGTATTTCCTTGCTGTATCCTGAGTATCGTCAATAAGATAGGGGAAATTCATTTCATTTTCTTTGTAAAATATTTTCATGTTATCAAAAGAATCTTCCGGATATGCATTAATATCGTTTGGATTTATTCCGATTAATTGTACACTTTTCTCTGCGTATCGATGTTGTAGTTCAGTAAATCTTTTTATCACCGCTTTCACATAAGGGCAATGATTGCACATAAAAATAATGACGAGTATATCTTTCGTGATAAAATCCTGAATAGAGTAAACTTTCCCGTCAGTTCCTTTCAGCGAAAAATCAATTACGCCGGAATTTAAATTGTTAGCGTTGTTTTCTAACAGCATAATATGATATTAAAAAGCTTCTTCTTCCTCTTCATCAAGTTCTGGATGAAATTCTTCGTAAATGAAATTTATATGTAAATTCGTGTCTATTATATCTTCTACCTGTTGTGAAAATATCTCTTCTGTTATGAATCTGTATTTTTCTTCGATAGAATATTCGTTTTGAAAATGAACTATAATTCTTTTCTCTTCGAGTAATGTGATCAGTTTTATGTATTCCTCTTTTAAAGTTTTTGGATCAAGGTCTTCCGCTTTTTTAATTTTTGGCTTGCCAAGCAGGATAAAAACTCTTTTTAGTTTTGCGTGCAGATGTGTTTTCTCGAATATCTTAACCTCTTTTATGAAATCAGAATTATCTTCGATATCTTCCGATGACTCGGGTAGATCTGAAATGGATTCCTTTTTTATGATTTCAAGGTCTTCTTCCAGAAGGAGGCTCTGCTTCTTTTCCTTCTTTATATTTTTTTTCCCGACGGTTTTTCCGGATTTATTTTTTTCTGCTTTAATATTGTTATTTTTTGTATTGCCCATTTATAATCAATTAAAAAATCTTTTCTGTTTACAAAATTAATAAATTTACTTAACAATTCAAGTTAATTTATTACAAAATGAATTAAAAGAAAAAATATATGTATATCAAAGGTGCTACGAATATCAGACTGTCAAATCTGTCCAGAACCCCCCCGTGTCCGGGTATAATATTTGATGAGTCTTTTACATCGCAATATCTTTTCAGCATTGACTCAAATAAATCCCCGATCTGACCAAATGTTCCGATTATCGAACCTGTTATTAATGCATCTGCGGTATTTAATTTATCCGGAAGGATTAAATGAAATATAAGTGCCGCAGCAATCGTGAAAATAAATCCGGAAATACTGCCTTCTATTGTCTTCTTAGGACTGATGGTTGATAACTTGTGCTTGCCGAATAATCTTCCTCCAAAATATGCAAATGTATCACATACCCATATAAGAACAAATATGTAAATTACATAGTTGAAGTTCTGCGGAAGTTTTTCTCCGCTTACGTAAAATAAATTTAATATCAAAAGCGGCAGTGTGATATATAAAAAACCCGCAGCGGAAATAACCGGATTGAGAGGACTTCTTTTCTCTGTTCTGAATATTTCAAAAGTAAAGATCAGAAGTGTGGAAAGTATGAAAAGTAGCATTACATATTCCGGATGCCCCGGTGCAACAAATGAAATCGTCAACAAACCTGTATATAAAAAAATAGAAACGGATTTCAGAGGATATATGCCTTTATTTTTAAATATATTATAAAACTCGAAAAGGCATAGTATTTCTACAACTAAAGAGAAAGCAAAGAAAAAATAACCTCCTTTGTAAAAAATAAACAACAACAAAGGAATTCCGATTACTCCGACTAAAACTCTTTTTGTAAGATTGCTTGTCCTTTTATCGTCGCTCAATTTGCTATTAATCCTGTTTTATTTTTCTTAAATAATTTTCGCATTGTTATTAATATTAATATAAATATCACCAGTGAAATCGAACCCCAGATTATAAGTTGTCTGAATTCTTCGGGAGTAGATAATGAGGAGTTACTTGCAAATTCTTCACCTATAAAATATACGGCAGCTGCAGATATGAAATTATTAATAAAATGTACTGCAATTGCAGTGTATATGCTACCGCTGTAATAAGCCGTGAGCGTGATGTAAATACCGAGTATGATAAGCGGAATTAAATTGAACGGATCAAAATGGAATAAAGCAAAAAGAATACCTGAAAATATTATTGCATAAGAAACCTTTAGGAACTTTTGCATATTTGAAAATATAAGACCCCGGAAAAGAAATTCTTCGCAAATTGCAGGTGTGACTGCAATTACAAAAACCACAACCATAAATTCAATTACAGAATGCGATTTTACCATTTCCATTACTGATGCTTCTATCATGTCAAAAAAATCTTTTATCCTTTTTAAAGTCTCTCCACCAAAAGGTAGTGAAAAAAATATTTTATTCTGAAGAATTAAATACAGTTGAAGAAACGGTTGGATTATCAGGATTCCGGCTAAACTTAAAAGGAACATTTTAATATCGGGTGTATGCAGTTTAAATGTACTTTTAACATCATCACCGCGGAGCATATTAAGCAGGATTACCGGTATAAGAAGAAACATAAACTGTGAAAACGAAATTACTATGCGAAAGGTTCTTATATCTTTAATTCTGACGCCCGGCTCGATTCCGGTAAATAAGGCGCTGATAACTCCTCCGATAATCTGATAAGTTACAAAAACCACAGCAAGTGTAATCACTATAAATAATGCCGGATTCATATTTGCCAGAGGGGCTTTCTTCTCTTCTTCCAAATTAAAAATTATTCGCTAAATTTATAAATTTATATTTGAATAATATCATTAAAAATATTAAAAGTTTAAATGTTAAAAGTTTATTTTGAAATCTAATTTAAAAGTTTTTGAATTCTTAATCATTTGACTTATACCGGAATTCGTTACAAATTGAATTTGAATTATTTAAGATATATTTTATATGCTATGTCTGGAAATTTTGATTTTGAAAACACGGAACAAAAGAAAAAAAGAAAATTTGGTTTTTTATTAAATATTCTGCTTTTTATTCTTACTTTCTTCAGCACTACTTTAGCAGGTGTTGCTTGGCTAAATCAGAATCCTTACGCACTCGAAAATTTTACTCTCGGGTTACAGTATGCTATTCTGCTGTTGGCAATAATTACTTTTCACGAATTCGGGCACTACTTTGCGGCTAAATATCATAAGATTGATGTTACCTTACCTTATTATATTCCATTTCCGTTTTTATTTCTGAATCCTTTTGGTACGATGGGAGCTGTAATAAAAATGAAATCGCCGGCACAAACCCGAAAATCTCTTTTCGATGTCGGCATTGCGGGACCTATTGCAGGCTGGGTTGTATCTATGATATTTTTGCTGTATGGTTATCTAACTTTACCGGGTATGGATTATTTATTCAATATACATCCGGAATATATTACGAATGGCATTCCGACTACAGGACTTACTTTCGGAAATAATCTTATTTTTTTAATTTTTGAAAAAATATTTTATACTTCGAAAGTATTTATTCCGCCGATGAATGAAGTTTATCATTATCCTTTTCTATGTGCAGGATGGTTCGGATTGCTGATAACCTCTCTGAATATGATGCCTGTAGGGCAGCTCGACGGCGGACATATTTCATATACTATGTTCGGGACAAACCATAAAATAATTGCTCATATTATTTTCTATCTTCTTGTAATTTTCGGTCTGCTGGGTTTACTTCCGTTTCTCAATATCAATTTTGAACTTGGTTCTGTCAACTGGCTTGTATGGGCTATATTGATTTATTTTGTAATCAAGATAGAACATCCGCCGATTTGCACCGATATGGAACAACCTTTAGGAAACACGAGGCTTATACTCGGATGGTTCTCATTCTTTATTTTCATTACGTCTTTTTGCCCGATACCAATTAGTGAAATTTAATAAAATTATTTTTAGAAAAGATTTGTTACAGTATTTGTTGTAAAATATGAACACACGAAATAGAAGTTTCACGGTAATATTCATGGTAATATTTATTGACCTGCTCGGGTTTGGAATAATTATACCTATTTTGCCTTACTTTTCAGAGAATGTGCTGTTGATGAATAAAACAACTATCGGATTATTGACCGGAATATATTCTCTTATGCAGTTTGTATTTACACCTGTCTGGGGTTCGCTGTCGGATGTTTACGGAAGAAAACCGATTTTGACAATGTCACTTCTCGGGAATGTGATAGCTTATTCGGTTATGGCTCTTGTATTTACAAATGTTGTTGCCTCTATTCCTCTTTTGTTTATTGCACGGGCGTTTGCAGGATTTTTCTCTGCTAATCTTTCGGCTGCACAGGCAGTCGTTTCGGATATTACTACTCCGGAAGAAAGGTCAAAAGGAATGGGAATTATCGGAGCAGCTTTCGGGCTTGGATTTGTTTTTGGTCCTGCTTTAGGAGGATTCCTATCGTATTATTTCGGTTATGGATTACCAATGATACTATCCGCCGTATTTTCCCTTATCGCTCTTACAGTTTGTATTTCAGTGTTTAAAGAAACTCTTCCTGAAGATTTAAAAATACATAATAAAAAATCATTTAGTTTATCCGATGTAAAGATCATAAATTTTAAAGCAGTTAACGATGTGATAAAAAATAAAAATGTTGGAATTTATGTCATTATATTTTTCTTTATCACTTTTTCGTTCGCCAATATTTTCGGGAACTTCCAGTACTTTATCGAGCGGAAAGAAGGACTTAATATGAACGCAGAACAGGCTGGTTTCTTGCTTTCCTATCTTGGAATAATAGCGGCAATTGTTCAGACCGGTTTTATCAAAGCGTTCAAAAAATGGATTGGCGAAAAAAAATCTGTAATCATCGGTAATATTCTGGTTTGTGTCGGTCTTTTTTTTATTCCCTTTTCTACATCTGTGTGGATGCTGTTGTTCGTAATGACGATTCTCGGTTTTGGAAATGGATTGAATAATGCAATGACTCTCGGGTTAATATCCCAGAATGTAAGCAGGCAGGAGCAGGGTAGTGTGCTTGGAATTAACCAGTCTTTAAGCTCTCTCGCCAGGTTTATTGGTCCTCTGTGGGGTGGATTTATTTATGACAGGTTCAGTTATCACTATCCATTTATTTCCGGTTCAGTATTTATGTTGATTATCACTGTTATAGCAGTTATTGTTTTACGAAGCCGGAAATTACAATCAGCGAAATCAGTTTAATCTGTGATTTCAGTGAATAAGTCCTATCACACCTATCAATCTGCCTGCATTCTCTTTTTCTTTGCGGTATGAAAATAATATGCTGCTGTTTGCGTATGTGCATAAAGGTGAGATTTCAATATTACCTCTTCTTACTCCGCGATTTAACAATTGAAATAAATTATCTGTTTTGAGGTCAAGGTAATATTTTCCGTTTTTAAGTTCTTTGCTTTCTTCAGAAAAAAAATCTGCAATTTCCTTGCTCACTTCATAATGCTCTTTTGATATTCCGGGACCGATGTATGCAACTATGTCTGCTGAGTTTATTCCGTAATTTTCTTTTAATACCGAAATCATCTTTGAGAGAATTTTATCACGGGAACCTTTCCATCCTGAATGAACCCCTGCTATAACTTTCTTTACCGGATCATACAGAAATATTGGAATGCAGTCGGCTGCTTTTATTGTCAGAAAAATATTCTTTTTGTCGGTATGCAATCCGTCACTGTTATCAAAATGACCTGATACCTCTCCGTAATTAATATTGGTTGAATGAATCTGCGTTTGGGTAATAATATTATCCGGCGAAATATTGATATATTCGAAAAAACTTTTAAACCTCTTCTTTATTCCTTTCTGTTTAAGCAAATCAGATTTATCGTCATTTATAACCGGATCTTTTCCGTAATCCATCCAATCCTTTGTGCTGAATGCAAAAAATAATTCCGGGTATTTGCTAAATAGTGAAGATTTGATTATAAGCGGATATTTATTCATCTATTGCCGGTTTGCTCCTTTGTGATTTCTTATAAGATTTAATTTTTTTTTTCTGAATCCTGTTTTCTTTGGAAATAATTGTTGGTTTGGTTTTTAGTCTTTTCTTCTCTTTTTTAAGTCCTGATTTAATAAGTTCAGTAATTTTTTTGTTTACTCTCAATTTATTCAGATATTGCGATCGTTCAACCTGTGAGGTTATTTTTAAAATTCCGTTCTTATCGGTTCGGTTGCTTAATTTCTTTAATAGTCGTTCTTTGTCTTCATCTGAGAGAAACTTAGAATTTGGAATATCAAAGGAGAGTTCGATTTTAGTCTCTACCTTGTTAACGTTTTGTCCGCCTTTTCCTCCGCTGCGAGAGGACTTATATGTGACTTCGCTTAATATATTATCTTCGTTTTTGATCATAAATATTATTTCTCCAAATTATTATCGTCTTCTCCGGCTCTATCGAGTAAATTTTGTGGAATCTGCTTTGATGCATTCGCACCGAGTCTTTTGATATTTTCGATTCGTTTGATAATATTACCGCTGCCATCCGAAAGTTTCTTCATAGCTTCACCGTAAGTCTCTTTTGCCGTGTCCATTTGTTTCCCTACTCTCACTAAGTCATCTATGAAACCAACAAACTTATCATAAAGTGCCCCGCTTTGCTTGGCAATTTCAAGTGCATTTTTATTTTGGCTGTCCTGCTTCCAGATATTCGCAATCGTTCTAAGCGTTGCAAGCAAAGTAGCCGGAGTAGTGAGAACAATATTTTTATCAAATGCCTCATTCCATATCCCTAGTTCATTTTGAGCAGCAAGAGAAAAAGCAGGCTCAATAGGTATGAACATAATTACAAAATCAAGACTCGTTAAGTCATATAAAGTCTGATATTTTTTTATACTTAATTCTTTAATATGATTTTTAACCGAATCTATATGCTTTTTAAGAGAAATAATCCTTTCCTCATCTGTATCCGCAGAGCAGTAGGCTTCATAATGTTTCAGAGAAACTTTAGAATCTATTATTAAATGTCTTTCTTCGGGAAGGTGGATTAATACGTCGGGTTTTTGTCTCGAACCATCTTCGTTTGTGTGGGATTGCTGGGTTACATATTGTACACCTTTTTGCAAACCGCTTTTTTCAAGTATGTTTTCGAGTATGAATTCACCCCAGTTGCCCTGCAACTTGGAGTCTCCTTTCAGCGCTTTGGTGAGATTGTTTGCATCTTCTGTCATTTTCTGGTTTAGTTCGTACAACTTTTTAATCTCAGTCGAGAGTTTAGTTCTTTGTTCCGTTTCGCTTATATGTGTGCTGTTAACCTGAATTTCAAAATCTTTGATCTTTTCCTGGAGAGGTTTTAAGATATCAATTAAATTATCTTTGTTCTGGTTTGTGAACTTCGTACTTTTATCTTCAAAAATTCTGTTTGCAAGATTCTCAAATTCTTTTGTGAATTTTTCATTTAAGTTTTCTAATTCTGCCTTCTGCTCTTCGAGTTTTTGTACAAGATTTTTATTCTCCGTCTCGAGTCTTGCTGCGTCACTGCTGATTTTATTTATCAATTCGTTTTTTTCCTTCAAATCTTTTTCGTTTCCGTTTGCCCGCTCTGTAAGTATGAAATTCCGTTCGACGGCTTTTGTTTTATCCTCCCGGAGAGAATTAATTTCTTTATTTAAAGTTTCTGCTTCATCTTTAGATAATCCTTTTTCAGAATTAAATTTATACTTCGCTGTTAAATATGCCGCTATAGCACCTGTCAAAATTCCTATGACTAAAAAAATTATATCCATGTAAAATTTTTATTATGATTTTTTAAAAATATGAATTTGATCATTAAATAAATACGGTAGAAATATTCTCATATTTTAGTAAATTTTTCTTTTATTTAATGGTAATAAAAAAATCATTCATTTTTCTAATTATTTAATATAGATTTAATATGATATAAAGTTTTAAAGTATTTTTAAATGTCAATTAAATTTAAATAAGTCCTCCTATGAAGAAAATATTATTTACCATATTGTTTGCTCTTTTATTTCTTCCCGACTTTTCATCTTCACAGGTTGTTAATTACAACATTACTATGACACCTGCATATTATGACAGCCTTTATCTAAGAGATCCTTATGTTGCTGCTTATTTGCCCTGTATCTTTGAATATCTCGGTACTTACTGGAATGACGCAACAATCAGATTCAAAGGTTCAACAACCAGATATTATCCCAAAAAAGGATTCAGACTTAAATTTGCAGCTGCAAATCTCTTTCAGGGTTGGAAAACCTTCAACCTTAATCCTATATTTACGGATAAATCTTTTATTCGCGAAAAATTATGCTGGGACATATTCAAAAGACTTAACTCCCTTGCACCTGACCCGCTTTATTATGTTTCTCTGAAAATGAATAATCTGCCTAAAGGCGTTTATCTCTGGATTGAAAATATTGATAAATACTTTTATTCCATGCGGGGTATACCTTCAGGTCCAACGTGGGAGGCAAACGGAGATTATTCTATGGCAGACCTGACTATCCAGCCATTGAACCTCCTTAAACTATATTATACTAAGCAAATCGGAGATACAAATTACTACACCGATTTGCAAAATATGATTATTGAGTTGAATAATACATCCGAAACAAATTTTCCTTCCTGGCTGAATAATACTTTCGACGTTAATTCCGTATATAACTGGCTTGCAGTTAACAATGTGGTAGCTATGGGTGATACTTATAATTCGAATTATTACCTCTATCGCGATACAACCAAAACCAATCAGCAGTGGTATATTATTCCCTGGGATTATGATTTGTCATTTGGTCGTGACGGTGACCCTGCTATCGCTTATCCCGGAGAACTCCTCAATAACGGCTTCGCATACCAGTTCGAACCTTTCGCAGGTCCGAATAATGTATTAAAGGATAGAGTAATAAACAATACAACTACGAGTGTTATATTAAAACAAAAAGTAAAATACATTCTTGACTCGATTCTAACCGAACAAAAATATTTTCCAAAAATTGACAGTTTGAAAAATATTTTGAATAATGAAGTCGCAAATGACCCGCTGAAATGGGGGACTTTTCAGGAATTCAATGAACACACAGATGCAACAAAATATTTTATTACTGCCCGGAAAAATTTTCTCTATAATACATATATAAATCAACCTTCCGGGGAATACGAAATTGTTACTATTCATCCGACACAGATTAACGTTCCCTATAGATTTGTTGATTATGACGGAGGACAGATTGGCTCAATGACTTTTTATAATTATTCTGGTCTCGATAGTATAACAATGAGAGAATATCCTCATTCTATGAACTCTAATATTCCGAATTCAGGCTTGAACAGGTATATCAACCGTTATTATAAATTCACTCTTTATCCATCTACAGCCACATTTAACGCTAAAGTCCAGCTCGAATATGAAGATTATAATTCAAATAATACAGAAGTGAAAAGTGGTGTTCAGGATGAAAGAATGCTGAAATCATATTGCTGGAACGGAAGTACTTGGAACGCTCTTCAGCAAACATCAATGAATCCATATTCCAATACAATTAATATTGATAACTTCAATCAAACTTATTGTAACACAAGCAGTGCAGTTGCTTTTTATATTCCAACCGGATACCCTTCCCAGTTTTGGTTCAGGATACCAAATGCAAACTGGCAGAGATTATATGATGTAAAGTTCTCAGATGCTAATACCGGATTTATGGTAGGCGAGCAGACAACTATTTTAAAAACAACAAACGCAGGACTCAACTGGGTCAGCTCAACAATCGGAAATAATTTTTATCTGTATAAACTTGCAATAACTGGCAGTACTTTATATGCAGCAGGTGATGCTGGTATTGTATTCAAGAGTGCAAATCTCGGGACAAACTGGACAATGCTGCAGACAGGTGTATCAAGAAAACTTAATTCCATTTATTTCATCAGTGCTAATGAAGGATGGGCAGTAGGTGAAAAGGGATGTGTAGTTCGTACTACTAATGGAGGTACATCTTGGACTATTTCGGCAATTGATACCACTGTCACTCTTAATGCACTCGAAGTATTCGGAACTTCTGAACTTGTCACCGCAGGAAGCAGCGGCAAAGTGTATAAAAGTATAAATTCAGGTGCTAACTGGACCCTCGTGAATTCCGGAACGGTAAATAATATCTTTGGACTAAAGAAATCAGGTACATCATTTCTTGTTCTTGCAGGTGACCAGAATCTTGTAATGTATTCTAATGATAAAGGGCAAACCTGGAATAATATCAGCGTTCCTAATCCAGCAGTTCTTAATTTTAAAGATGCAGCTATCATTGATTCTAACAGAATATACGTTTGCGGAAATCTCGGAAGGATATTTTATACTCCGAATAAAGGTGTGAATTGGTTCGGGCAATATACTGCAGTCAGCAACGATTTAAATGCGCTCTATTTTATTGATAGTACAAAGGGTTTAAGTTCAGGCAATGAAGCTTGTGTACTGAGAACTAATTTCCCGGGCACTGTCGGTATCGGAAATAACACTAATATTATTCCTGAAAAATTTGCATTATACCAAAATTACCCAAATCCGTTTAATCCGGTAACAAAAATTAAATTTGATATTCCAAATTCCACCTTTAACAAGGGGGGTTTTGTCACATTAAAAATTTTCGACATTCTCGGTAAAGAAATCGCAACACTTGTAAATGAAAAACTCCAACCGGGTATTTATGAAGAAATATTTAATGGAAGCAGTCTCCCAAGCGGAGTATATTTTTATAGACTTGAGGTCAAAGATCCATCCGGGCGGGTAGGAGATTTTATTGCGGTGAAAAAACTGGTAATGATAAAGTAAATTATTATATATATTTTTATGAAATAATTAATTTATGCCGGAAGAAAACAAACTTAAAAATTTAATCATAGTAGGAGACCGGGTATTAATTAAACCTAAATCACTGGATGATAAAACAAAGACTGGTTTATATCTTCCACCGGGAGTGCAGGAAAAAGAAGTAGTTCAATCAGGTTATGTGATGAAAGCGGGACCGGGCTATCCCCTCCCGCAAATGGGAGATGAATTCAATGAATCGTGGAAAGGAACTGATGAACAAATAAAGTATGTTCCGCTTCAGGTGAAAGAAGGCGACCTGGCAATATTCCTCCAGAAAGGCTCTGTAGAAGTATTATATAAGGATGAAAAATATTTTATTGTTCCCCAAAATCAAATTCTGATGGTTGAAAGGGAAGAAGATTACTGATTTCTCCCGAGATAAATTCCCTCTGTTTTTTTGTTCCGGTTTTAAACGGATTTCAAATTAACTTTCTTAAGATAATTATCTTTTTTATAATTAATTTTCTGATTTAAAATTTATAATATGAACTTGAAAAAATATCTCAACGTATTTCTTACATTAGGATTTATTTATTTTTCTTTTGCTAATGTTTATGCACAATCCCCTAAGAAAATTGTATTCGCATCCAATAATTCATCTAACAATATGCTTCAGATTTTTATAATGGATGAAGATGGTTTGAATAAAAAGCAGATTACTGATCTGAATGAAAATTGTTATTTTCCCAAATTTTCTCCTGACGGGAAAAGTGTAGTTTTCAACACCGACCAGGCAAGAGTGTATTATATAGCTGATATAAATGAAATTGATAGTTTTCCTCCAAAGTATATTTTCGACGGAACAACACCTGCCTTTTCTCCTGACGGCAGCTTTATTATATTCAATTCCGATTATGAAGGATATCTTTCTATCTATGCATTGTCGCTTGAAGAAACCGAACCTTTCAGGTTATCTTCCGGCTCATATTCGAACCAGCAGGTTTGGACATCTGATGGTTTAAAATTAGTTTACTCAGGATTTGATGAAAACGGCTCAAAATGTATTTATTTGGAAAATCTTGAAGACACAACCGAAAACTCTTTAAAAAAAATCAGCAAAAACTCCAATTCAAATTTGGATCCTGATGTATCCGCTGATGGCAGTATGTTTATTTATGCAAGTTTTGACCAAAATCTTAATGGTACAATAATTTTGAATGAAAAAGGAAAAGAAACTTCCTTGACCAAGGGTGACAGCTGGCAGAACCCGGTTTTCTCTCCTGATGATAATAAAATTGCCTGTGTAAGAATTGCGGATGATGAAAAAATAAAATTTTATGTTATGAGTTTTGATGGTTCCGGGAAAAAGGAACTTGCGATAAAAGGAGGTAATATTGAAACATATACCTGGGTAGATGATGAGAATATTTTGTACGCTGCAGAAACGGGCACTGCTTCAACGATTGGAATTATTGATATTGGTACAGGGAAAGTCCGAGTACTTACAAATGATGGGATAAACATTAACCCCGATATACAGAGGGAATATGTGGCAGAAGAGGAAAACTAATAAATCTTATGAAAGTAATTGAGCATCTGAATAAAGCCCGGAATCCTCTTATAAGTTTTGAAATTATTCCTCCATTAAGGGGAGGTGATATAAAGCAGCTATTCGGTATTATTGATGATCTGATTAAATTTAATCCGCCTTTCATCGATGTCACATCGCATTCCGCCGAAGTCCAGTATGAGGAAACTTCAGAAGGCATCAGAAAAAAAGTCAAAAGAAAAAGACCCGGAACTATTGGTATCAGCGTTGCTATTAAAAATAAATATAATATTGACACAGTACCCCATATGCTCTGTAACGGATTTACTAAAGAAGAAACAGAAGATGCGCTGATTGAACTGAATTACCTTGGCATCGAAAACGTTCTGGCTGTTAAGGGTGACGACAAAGGATTCAAGAAACCGGTACCGGCTGGAAAAACCAGCAATGAATATACCGTTGACCTCATCAGACAAATTGTTGATATGAATAATGGTAAATATCTCGAGGAAGAATTGCTCGATGCATCTTCAACTGAATTTTGCATCGGCGTCGGAGGCTATCCGGAAAAACATTACGAAGCTCCGAACCTGAAAGTTGATATTGCATTTACAAAGCAAAAAATTGAAGCAGGTGCACATTATATTGTTACTCAACTTTTTTATAATAACAATCACTATTTCGAATATGTTAAGCAATGCAGGAATTCAGGAATTGATGTTCCGATAATTCCGGGACTAAAATTACTTACGAATAAAAATCACCTGAAGAGCCTTCCGAAAGATTTCTTTATAGATATTCCTGATGATTTGACCGAGGAAATCTTGAAAGCAAAACCACAATACGTAATTGATATTGGAGTTGAATGGTCGTTAAAGCAATGCGAAGAACTCCTGAATTTTGGTGTTCCCGGAATACATTTTTATGTGTTACAAAACGCCGGACCCACTCACAAACTTCTCAGTAAACTTAAGATTTAATAAAAAGAATTAAAAAATACTTTAAATAACAACACCTAACCTCTATAAACCAAACGCTGTTAGCCCATTATTAATACCAATAAACAATTAAATATAAATTAATTTATTATTAAGTTAAAAATCGTTTTCAACAATTATCATAGTTTTATTATTCGTAAAATATAATTGTTCTTAAATTCAAGTTTGGAATTTTCAGTATCCTGTAATAAAAACTGAATCACTATTTTGGATAAAAGTGGAACCAATTATTTTCTTTCCTTGAAAATTCATTTGATTATCTATATATTTAAAATGATGAGGCTAATTTTTTTTAATAAAGCAGATTATAGCAGACTAAAAAAAGCAATTTTAAATCAACAGAAAGTCTGAAAAGTGTATCCCGAAAAGATACACTTTTTTTTTGCTTCATCGAGAAGAAATTAAAGAAAGGCAGTTATGTTATCTGAAATAAGAAAAATCTTCAAAACCGCTAGAATAAAATCTGCTGAAGGTTTCATCTACGAATATATTCCGAAGAAAAAAATCGTTGTTTTTGTACCGCTTGACTATACCGATAAACTCACGTTTGATATGGCTTCTGCAGGAGCAGGAGTTATCGGGCATTATGAACTGTGTTCGTTCAGGACGAAAGGTCTTGGGACATATAAGCCCGGCAGAAAAGCAAAACCCTTTAAAGGACAAAAAGAAAAAATTGCATTCGAGGAAGAAGTAAGGCTTGAAATGGAATGTGACGAATCTAACCTTGACAATGTGATAGATATGATGCTGTCAACCCATCCCTATGAAGAAGTTGCTTATGAAATATATGATTTCAAAAAACGCTCAAAAATATTTTCCGGATATTCCATAGAACTTCGCAATTCAATAAACGTAAATGATCTGGTTATCAGACTTCAGAAAAATATTCAGGGCGAAAACCTCAATCTGAGGAATAAGATTAAGAAAATTGCAGTTATCAAAAAAAATATGACAGAAGATATTATTTTAAAAGCGAAAGCTAAAGGATGCGACGCTGTAATTTCATTAAACAGATTTTCAACAATAATAAAAATTATTTAATATGGATGATATTACACCCAATGAAGAATTAGAAACAAATATTCATAATGAACCTGACGGATTATCAGAACCTGAATCCAATGTGATTGAATATCTTACCGATAGAGTGAAAGCAAAAAGAATCAATTTAAAGGAAACGCTCAAATTATTATATGACCTGAAAAATATTGACTCTGAGCTGGCTGAAATCGAAGAAGAAAAAGGTGATTTACCGGGGAAAATTGAGGATTTAAAATCAGATCTTTCTGATGTAATTATCAGTAAAGAGGAAAAGGAAGAAGAACTGAACACCCTTATCGAAGAAGAAACGAGAATATCAGATGAAAATAAAACAGCGGAAGCAAGAATATATAAATTTGACGAGGAAAAATATAATGTCAGGAATAACAAAGAATACGATAAAATTGTTCAAATGATAGATGCCATATATGAATCTGTCGGGATCAACGAATCCCGGTTGAAGGAGATTGAAGAACTGAAAAAGAATTTAAACGAAAAAATGACGTTATTTTCTGAAAAACTTATTGAGATGGAAAATGACCTTAAAGAAAATCAGGCACTGCTGGCAGAACTGGATAAAGAACATGAAGAAGAAGAACTTGAACTTAGTGAGAAAAGAAATAAATTATTACCGGGACTAAGCGATATTGTGAGAAGTTTATATGAGAAAATTAACGGAACATTCAGAGGAGAAGCTGTCGCTTTAGTAAGAAAAGGAAATTGCAGCGGGTGCTATAATTCTATTCCTCCTCAAAGGGAAATTGAAATTAAGACCGGTGAAGATATTTTTCTTTGCCAATCCTGCGGAAGAATATTGGTAGATGAAAGTTTGATTCAGCAATAATACGTTCTTTGAAAGTTTTCCGTCCTGTTATAGACAATCGCGCTGTCCGCGCAAACGGTTGTTTTCGCGGATGTGAGGAAAGTCCGGACTCCATAAGAGCAGGGATGCCGGGAAAAATCCCGGGCAGGATTATTTCCTGCAGAAAGTGTCACAGAAAAGTAATCTGTCCTGACTGAAAATCAGGTCAAAGGTGAAACGGCAGGGTAAGAGCCTACCATCCGGAGAGCAATCTCCGGGATCGACAAACCTCATCCGGAGCAAGACCAAGTATAGGAAGTATAAAGTTCTGCTCTCTTGCATTACTTCCGGGGTAGGTCGCAAGAATTTTTTCAGTAATGAAAAAATAAGATAAATGATTGTCATCCCGGCTTTCAACCGGGAACAGAATCCGGCTTATTTAACAGGACGGTTTTTTATTTTTTTGATCTGCTGCTTTGGTTTGATTTATTAACTCATCTCCAGCATTCTTTTTATCGGCTTCAGTGCTTTCAGCCTTACTTCTTCATCCATAGTAATTTCCGGGGTTTTGTTTTTCATACTCAAATATAATTTTTCCATAGTGTTCAGTTTCATATAAGGGCATTCGTTGCAGGAGCATCCTGATTCCGGAGGAGCATTAATGAAAGTTTTGTCAGGGCATTTCTTAAGCATCTGAACAAGTATTCCCGGCTCCGTTGCTACAATAAATTTTTTTGCCGTATCAGTTTGTACGTAATTTAGTAAAGCACTTGTTGAACCTATGAAATCTGCTTTATCTAAAATTGATTCCTCACATTCCGGATGTGCAATCAGTTTTGCATCAGGATTTTCAAGTTTTAAACCGATTATTTTTCTCTCGCTGAAAGTTTCGTGAACAATACAGGCACCCTGCCATAGTACCATATCCCTTCCTGTCTTTTTAATGATATACTTACCTAAATTTTTATCGGGGGCAAAAATTATTTTCTGATCCTTTGGTATCTGGTCTATTATCTTGACGGCATTGGATGAAGTACAGATTATATCGGATATGGCTTTTACATCTGCCGAACAATTAATGTAGGATATTACTATATGATCCGGATATTTTTCTTTGAATTTCTGAAGTAATGGAGCAGGGCATCCTTCTGCAAGAGAGCATCCCGCATTCAAATCAGGAAGTAAGACAAGTTTACATGGATTCAGGATTTTTGCCGTCTCTGCCATAAAATGAACACCTGCGAAAACTATTACATCTGCATTTGTTTTCTCAGCTGCTTGTGCTAATTGCAGGCTGTCCCCTATGTAATCCGCAATTTCCTGTATCTCCGGTTCCTGATAATAATGAGCAAGAATTACTGCATTCAATTCTTCTCTTAATTTTAGAATTTCTTTCCTGTAATCCTTTTTTGCTTCTTTTGATAAAAACATTGTCTTTTATTTTATATAAAATAAAACAAATTACAGCCTTTTAAAATGCAGAATAATATTATTTCATTTGTTTTCTATTATTTTTAATTTGACTTAAATTTAATAAACAATTTTATTACTAATTATTAAGTTCTAATTATTAATTATATAGTGCATAATTGAAAGCAATGATACTCGCTGCCGGATTTGGTAGCCGGCTGAAACCATTGACGGATAATACTCCGAAAGCAATGATAGTTTACAAAGGGAAAACCCTCATAAAACATCAGATAGAAAGATTAAAAAAGGCAGGTGTATCGGAAATAGTAATTAATGCACATCACCTTGCAGATAAGTTGTCAGATTATATCCGTGTAAATGATTTTGGTGTGAAAATTAATGTAATTGAGGAAAAAGAAATTCTTGGAACCGGCGGGGGAGTCCTTAACGCTTCTTTTTTTTTAAAAAATGAAAAGTCCTTTGTTGTTATTAATGTTGATGTGGATACGGATTTTAATTTACTCGATATGTTTGAGTACCATCAAGTACATAATTCTTTCGTTACACTCGCAATTCAGAAAAGAAAAACTAAACGGTATCTTGAATTCGATTCGGAACTATTCCTTACCCGGAGAGCGAACGAACATTCTCAGGAAAAAAATCTATTTGCTTTTAACGGGATCCATATAATTTCCGGTGATATCTTTAACGAGGGATTTGAAATAAAATATCTTGATATTATTGATTTATTTCTGGAACTTATTCAAAGAGGAAGAAAAATTAAAGGATTTGATATGGGATTATCCGGATTTAAAGATATCGGGAAATTACAAAATCTGCAATAAGTTTAATTTACAGATTCTACTCTCTTTACTCCCGGGATTTCTTTTAAAATAAGTCTTTCTATTCCTGCCCGGAGTGTCATTAGGTTCATAGGGCATCCATGACACGAGCCGAGAAGCCTTATTTTCACTATGTTTTCATTTTCTATACCTACAAATTCTACATCACCATCATCTTGCTGTAAAAAAGGTCTTACCTTTTTTAATACTTCTTCCACTTGCTCCCGGTTTATTATTGTCATATTTTATTATTATTGCTGTTCTGGATTGATGCTTTCGGATATTGACTTTGCATAGTCAAGTTTCCATGTACCGCCTTCTTTTTCTGTAAATATTTCAGAAGTCTTTCCGCTGTTTGTCTTTATAATAATTGTAACTAAGTCTTCTTCTTGTTTCTGATCTGCTATATAAAATTCTTCCCCCAGTATCCCGAGCGATTTTAGATTAGGAACATTCTGTTCAAATAGGTCTCGTCCGCTCGTGTTTCTGCCTTTTGCCTTGTTTTCAAAAAACCTCTGGGACTTTTCATTAAGCTGTGCCCACGCTTTATTGTAGTTATTATCTTTTACGGCTGCCACAAAATCTTTAACAGCATTCTCGGGTGAATCCGACCCGCCTGTATTTCCGCAACCGGTTATTGCAAATGCTGTCAAAATTATCAAAATCAGATTTCTCATATTATTATTAAATTTAATCAAATAAAAATTTCAAGATTAGGCTTTCCCGCACCTTCACTGTTCCTGATGTTTATTTCTTTAATTAATTCCGTTCCCATCGATATGAAAATTTTGCTTACCTCGTTAGTAGGATCTGAATTTACAATAGGACTCCCGGAATCGCCGTATTCGCGAATTTTCGTGGTAATCGGAATTTCTCCTAACAGTTTCACGTCGTATTCTTTGCTCATTTTTTCTCCGCCGCCCTTTCCAAAAATGTAATCTTTCGAGCCGTCAGTATTAATGTAAAAACTCATATTTTCAATTATACCAAGATTCGGGACATTCACTTTCGCAAACATCAGGTGTCCTTTCCTTGCATCTGCTACGGATATTTCCTGGGGAGTAGTTATTATTATTGCACCTGTAAGAGGAATTGTTTGACTTAGTGTCAATTGAATGTCACCCGTTCCGGGGGGCATATCGAATAGAAGGAAATCAAGCTCGCCCCATTCGACTTCGCTCATAAATTGTCTGAGAGCACTCGAAGCCATCGGTCCCCGCCATACAACTGCAGAATTACCCTCCGTCAGGAAACCTATTGACATTAATTTAATTCCCTGGCTGATTACGGGAAGCATCTTATGCTTGCCGTTAACCTTTATTACTTCAGGTCTTTGGTTATTTACTCCCAGCATAATCGGGATAGATGGACCGTAAATATCCGCATCAATTAAACCGACTTTGGCTCCTTTCGCACTCAAAGCCGCTGCCAGATTCACAGCAATAGTTGATTTTCCCACCCCGCCTTTCCCGGAAGCAATTGCAATGGTGTTTTTCACATTAGGCAGTACTGAATCCTTTTGTTTATCCGAATGATTCAGGATTTCTAATGAAAAATTAATTTCTATATTACATTCGGTTTTTAATTCAGATTTTATTGCTTTTTTGATTTCATCTTTTAAATTCAGAGAATCATTCAGATCTGTAATTCCCAATTCAATATTTATATTCTTATCGTCCGTTTCAATTTTTTTGATAAAGTTTAAATTTCCGAAATCTCTGTTTAATACCGGATCTTTGAATCTCGAGATTATTTCTTTTATCTTCTGCTCTGTCAAATTAAGCTGACCTTTCTGTTTATAAAAAACTAATTTACATAAACTCTTATATATCAAAAATGGAAAAATAACATTTTCATAAAATATATAACAATTACTTCTTTTTTTAGCAGAGTCTCTTTGGCGAATTTATTCGGCAGAGGACTCTGCGTTATCATAAGATTTGATTTCAACCGAGTAAAGCAGAGTCCCCCAAAGCGGGGAGACTCTGCTTAAAAAAAGATTTCCCTGCCGTTTACAACCTGTTCTCCGCTTTTTTTAGCAGAGTCTCTTTGGCGAATTTATTCGGCAGAGGACTCTGCGCTATCATAAGATTTGATTTCAACCGAGTAAAGCAGAGTCCCCAAAAGCGGGGAGACTCTGCTTAAAAAAAGATTTCCCTGCCGTTTACAACCTGTTCTCC